>Ga0208130_1000006_pt1 | contig 129763 bp, 122 predicted proteins | sample ETNtaG_31_FD_185771 | JGI IMG/M metagenome (GOLD analysis project Ga0208130, IMG submission 185771) | Marine microbial and viral communities from oxygen minimum zone, Eastern Pacific Ocean - ETNP201310SV78 (SPAdes) (version 2) | ecosystem: Environmental > Aquatic > Marine > Oceanic ... | reverse complement strand
GTTCTCTGTTTTCGAATTTAGCTTTACGTTCGGCCATCTTGGAGCGAAATTCGTCGGCTTCGGCTTGAGTGATTTCGCCAGACGCAACCTTTGCCGCTATCGGAGGACCAACTCGCCTTTGTTGGTTCGAGTTGTTCCAAGTATCGGCAGCAATGGCAGCAGAGCCGCCAGCTAGTAGCGATCCGGTGAGAATCATCGGTGCTACCCATTTGACTTTTGGACGTCGGATCATTGTGGAACTCCAAGGTGATGTGTTTGTACAGACACGAAGTTCTCCAATGAACCTGAATAAAAGGTGAGAGCTTTATGAGATTTCGATGAGAAACAACACCTCGAAATTGTAAACCCGAACCACTCCGTTCTGGTACCTAACTAGGACTCCTACCTGAAACAGTGTCAGTTGAACGTAAACCAGGAGTTGTCGTCGAACAGTAGATCAAGGAGCAGATATTTGAGCTCTCACTTGGCCCGCATCTACGAAGGCCTCGTAATCAATAAGCATGCCGCCACTCAACCTGAAAACGCTTAAGACCCGCTGCGGGAACACTGGATTACCGTGTTCTGAATTGCCCATTGACTGGAGTGGTTCTCCCTTCCAACTCCAGATTCCGAAAGCCGCATCATCCGTGGCAAAGATGCTTTCTACCTCAATTTGAACCCCTGGAATGTTCTCGCAAAACCCGGTTGCATGTGCAAGGAGGGCTGAAGGACCACGCATGCCAGTTGCGTGGTCAAGCATCTCGTCGTCGACGAATTCAGGAATTAGCTCGAACCTACGTTTCCCTAGGACTTCGCCCAAATACGTGGCCATTACTTCAGTGGAGCGCTCAACGCTCATGTCTTCCCCCTCAAAAATATTGCTTGCCGTCTCCGGACCTTACTCTGCTCCGAAACCACAAGATTCTTGACTGCCTAATCTGATTAGCCGATCACTTCAGCTATCACAGCGTCAACCATCGATTCTGTATCGAAGTTTGGTTGCCAACCCCACTCTTCGCGAGCCGCACGATCGTTGATACGAACTGACCCAGCCATCGCACCGCTAGGAGGCGAAAAAGTTATGTCTGCGTCGGGAATGCGGCTCCGAACTACATCGGCTAGTTCCCCAGCGGTTGGAGTAGGTTGGATTCCATCGACCAAATAGTTAATCGATTTAATCGATTCTAATGGTGCCGCTGCTAGCTCAATAGCCGCGCGAGCCGCATCTTGGTAGTGCAAGATAGCCACAACTGCCTCCTGCGGTACCCAGACCTCGAACGACTCCCCCAAAGCAGGTTTTTCAATTATCCAGCTTGTGTATTGAGCGAGACTCCATGTAGTTACGCCCGGCCCAACGATTGATGGATAGCGCAAACTCCTAAAGTCCAAATCATATTTTTGCCGGTAGTAAGCGCCAAGGTTTTCTCCTAAAACTTTTGTTACCCCATATACCGAGTTCGGTCGCTGCAGGGTCAGATCGTTGATAACACCACCACCCGTGTCACGGCCGTAAGTGCCGATTGAACTAGCAAAGATCATTTGCTCTGTACCCGCAAGCCTCGCAGCTTCGATGGTTTCTATAAACCCTGTAGCGTTTGCCTGAAGCAACGCCTGTGGGTCTTCTTCACCCGGGCCAGTCAAAATCGCTCCGAAATGAAACAACTTTGTTGGCTTTACCTCAGCAATAAGAGAAGAAGCACTGCCGGAAACGGAAAGGTCGAACTGGTGAAGGTGAACCCGTTCTGCGATACCTTCGAGCCGTCCCAGATTTCCGGACCTATGGCCAATGTGGACTTCCTCGCCGCTGTCTATAAGCATTCGGGCTATCTCGGCTCCAATAAACCCGGTCCCTCCGGTAATCAAAGTACTCATAACAACACAATGACACGATGCGCTAAAGAGTGCCCGCTGAGAGTAGATTTCCTATATGACAAATCGCGGCAGCGAAACTTCTCTTGATCAGCGTCGCAAGCGTGTAGTGAGTCGATGGGGCCTCACCGAAGAAATTGTTTTAGTTCGCTCCGGGCCTGTGGTTCCAAAGGCGGGAAGCGATATGGATCACTCATTTCAACCCCACCCCGACTTCGCGTATTTGTCCGGCCGCGGGATCCCTGATGCAGTGTTGGCGTTCGACGCGCGACAAAGTGAATGGCAAATGTTTGGTCCGCGATCAACGCCAGAAGACCAAGTGTGGCATCAACCCGCTGATCCAGTCGGACGGCCATTAGGAGAACTTGATGGGTGGTTAGCTCGAAGAAGTGACCAGATGGTCATAGAGGCTTGGGATACCCCAAAGATCCAGGGAGGCATTGCTGAAGAGCGAGTTCATAAAGACGACCTTGAGCTCGCTGCTTTGAGAACAGCGGCATTGTCGAGTAAGTCCGGATTCGATTGGGTCTACCAAAATGTTTCTGCTGGAATGACAGAGCGCGAGATCCAAATCGGGATGGAAGCTGAATTTTTTCGCGCAGGAGCGGTGCGCACGGCTTACCCAAGCATCGTTGCAGCCGGTTCCAATGGCGCCTACCTCCACTACTTCTATGGCCAAGATGACAGCCTGAATCCTTCGACCCGCATTCTCCAAGAAGGCGAGCTTCTCCTAATCGACGCCGGTGGTGAATTCGGAGGTTACGCGAGTGACGTCACGAGAACGATGGTGGTAGGTGCTGAGCCAACTGATGTTCAATCTTTCCTTTGGCGCCTAGTGTTGAGTGCACAAGAGCTAGCTATCGATCGGTGCCGACCCGGCCAAGAGTGGCGCGAAGTTCACCTAGATTCGGCTCGAGTCATTGGCTCGGGCTTAGTGGAACTTGGGCTATTACGAGGAGAAGTAGGACAGCTAGTTTCCTCAGGTGCTGTTGCTCTTTTTTATCCACATGGACTTGGGCATCTCATAGGTCTCACTGTGCACGATGCAGGCGGTTATCCAGCGGGACGAGAACCTAGCTCACATCCTCAGTCGCGATATCTACGAACCGATCGACTACTCGAAGCCGGAATGGTTACAAGCGTTGAGCCAGGCATTTATTTCATCGATGCGCTTCTTCAGGACCCTGCAGTTCGAGAAAGATTCGCAGAAGAAGTTGTTTGGGACGATGTCGACCAGCTCAGAGGATTCGGGGGCATCAGAATCGAAGACGATATCCACATCACTGATAATGAACCAGAGGTCCTTAGCGGACATATCGGTAAACCTATTCGAATTGGCTGAAGGGCTTTCGTCTATTAGGCGTCACTGATGGGAGGCCGCACAGATGTCATCCAAAACATTTGACGCAATAGTGATCGGTTCAGGGGTTATAGGTTCCGCGATTACATATGAACTCGGTCGCCGTGGATTACACACTCTTACCGTGGACCGAAATGGAGGAGCTGGCTTAGGTTCAACGAGCTTTTCCTCAGCCATCATTCGGTTTACTTATTCAACGTATCCGGGCGTGGCTATGTCCTACGAGGGGTTGCGTTACTGGGAAAACTGGGCTGAACACGTGAAGAGCGATGACATCAGCAACCTCGCGACTTTTAGTCAATGTGGCATGGTGACCCTTAAAACAAGCGGAGGCCATCACCTCAAAGTGCTCCCGCATTTTGATGCCATCGGAATTCCATATGAAGAGTGGGATCAGGAAGAATTCCAGACTCGTCTTCCTGAACTAGATCTTCGTCGGTTCGGGCCTCCGCTACGACCTGACCACGAAGACTTTTGGAAAGAACCGACAGAGTATTTAGACGGGGGTATTTACACGCCAGAAGCTGGATATGTCAGCGATCCTCAGCTTGCAGCACAGAATCTGCATGTAGCTGCGGCATCACTTAATTGTGAATTCCGATTTAAAACAAAGATCACATCTATAACTCAACGAGACGGTCAAATCACCGGAGTGGAAACGAGCAGTGGAGCGTTCATAGAAGCCCCAATAGTCGTAAATGCGGCCGGACCGCATAGTCGGATAATCAACGAGATGGCTGGCGCTACAAGCGATATGTCGATCGGAACAACCCCGCTAAGGCAAGAAGTGCACCATGTGCCGTCGCCCGAAGAGTTAAAGTTTGATCGCCGTGGATTCACCATTGCTGACGATGACAACGGCATATATGCGCGGCCAGACATAGGCAACAACATCCTCGTTGGCAGCACAGAACCAGATTGCGACCCGCTTCATTGGGTGGATGCAGATCACCAAGGCCAGATACAGCCGCAACAGTGGGAGGCGCAGGTACTTAGATTGAACCGACGCCTTCCAACGGTTGGAGTACCGCACCAAAAAAGAGGTGTTGTCGGGGTCTATGACGTAGCGGACGATTGGATACCCATATATGACAGAACTGCTGTTGACGGCTTTTATGTAGCAATTGGCACTAGCGGAAATCAATTCAAAAACGCTGCTATAGCTGGCCATTGCATGGCTGAACTAATAACGGCGGTCGAAAATGGTCACAACCATGACAGCGACCCAGTTCAAGTCATAGGTCCTTATACGGGACTAAACATCGACATGGCTAATTTCCGGCGAACTCGCATAATTAACCCTAACTCTTCAATGTCGGTTCACGGTTAAGCGAGCTGATCGAGTTTTTAACGCCAAGCAAAAACGGGCTGTTCCAGTTCATCAACTCGAACATCATCTCCGTCGTAAGCCACAGCACGAAACTGGTAAATAACAGCACCAGTTGGAGCGTGTATGAGGTCCCCTCCGATCGGTAGTTGAATCACCGGGCGCTCACTTTCAGGAATCTTGATGAAACGAGGCGAATCGGACCTAGTGAGTTCCCGAATAGAGATCCGATGAATTGAGGCTACTTCACTCGGATTAGCAATTGGTTCGAGGCAGCCACCGAGCCAAAATACGAAGGGACTGATCACGTATCCGGAGCGCGTCGGATAATCATCTAGTTGGCCAAGTAAATCATCGGGAGTGAGGCGTAGCCCGACTTCTTCGTGAGCTTCTCGCATCGCCGCCTCTAAAGGAGACTCGCCGGGATCCACCCGACCACCAGGTAAAGCCCATTGGCCGGGGTGATCTTTGAGTTTTGAAGTACGGCGCGTGAGAAGAATAGACGCTCCACCAGCCGTTCCTTCGACAGTCCCGGTTAATTCCTCACTTGCCGACACTCCTGGAATATCCGCGAGCATCTGCTTACGGTCAAAGGCAGTTTCCCCTTCTAGGAGTGGGTCATTTCCGTGAAGTGAAGCATCACTATCCAGAACGATGACACATACCGAAGCTTGAGTTAGGCCTTCCTTTAGATGTTCGCGTCTTCGGTGGTTTTGCAAGTTGCTCACCAAACGCCGCCGTAATAAAGAATCAAACGTAACGTCCATGCTCATATCAGAAGTCTCGCGCGTAAGACTTGCGGCTGTGCGCTGGCTACCATAAGAGGAGCGTTACCGATAAGGATCCGTGAGGATATGAAAGTTCAACATCTTGAAGGAGCCACTTTCGGCGCAGTGGTAACCAACCTTGATCTCGAAACTATAAATGACTCCGAATGGAGCGACCTGTACGAGCTATGGATTGATAGAGCGTTGCTAGTGTTTCCGGGCGCCTTCCTAACAGCTGAAGGTCAAGACCAGTTTGCTCGAAGATTCGGGGACCTGGAATTCCCTCGCGCAGCGATTTCCAATATCGGCAAGGACGGGAAAGTTCACTTCGAAGATGGAGATGAAGTCGTCAAGTCACTCAGGGGTAACGAGGGTTGGCACCACGACAGTACCTATATGCCGGTACAAGCCAAAGGAGCTGTTTTTAGTGCTGAAATTGTTCCTGCATCAGGTGCGGATACCGGATGGGCCGACATGCGCGCAGCCTATGAGGCGCTCGATTCTGAGACGCAGGAGCGAGTCGCAAACCTCAATGCGTACCACTCGCTCTATTACAGCCAAGAGCGGTCTGGTTACCTACCTGACAAACAAAATGAAGATGGCACGTACAATTTGTATGGCTACCACGACATGGAGGTTTCGCTACGTCCACTTGTCAAAGTTCACCCAGTCACCGGTCAACCTAACCTTCTAATCGGACGACATGCACATGACATAGTCGGCCTTGACCGAGAAGAGTCCGTGAAATTCCTCGATGAGTTGAACGATTGGGCTTGCCAACCTCCCCGCACCTATCATCACCAATGGACTGTAGGCGATGCAGTCGTTTGGGATAATCGACGACTACAACACCGAGGTACACCCTTCGACATGAAAGAACCACGACGAATGTGGCACACAAGAATCGCCGGGGACCCTTCCTCCGAACTGGCAATTAACCACCAAACCGACGCCATCCCAACAGACGACGTTGAACGACACCCAACAGGCACATGGGCCTGTTAGACCAAATTCGCGCCGACCTCACGGCGGCCATGAAATCCAAAGACAAACTGACAGTAGCTACTCTGCGCTCCGTAGTGGCGGCGGTCCAAGAAGCCGAAGTGGCTGGCACCGCAGCGACCACCTTGGCTGATGAGCAAGTCGAGAAAGTGATAGCGGCACAAGCGAAACGTCGGGTAGAAGCCGCGGAAGCATTTGAACAGGGCGGAAGAGCAGCAAAAGCCGCTGACGAGCGCGCAGAACTTACGATCCTTGAGCAGTACCTTCCCGAGCAATTGGATGCTGATGCCATAGCCGAGATTGTTGATCGGGTCTTGAAAGATGGTGGTTATTCAACCATGGCAGATATGGGACAAGCTATGAAAGCCGTTAATGCCGAAGTCGCTGGCAAGGCGGAAGGACGGATAGTCGCAGAGCTAGTTAAGTCGCACCTCTCATGAGCGCATCAAAACGTCAAATAGCGTTGGTTGGTTTTCTGCAAGCTCAGAACTGTACGACTATTCCAGCAGCTTGGCGTCACCCTGAAGCCCGTCACGACGTGACCAGCGTTGATTTCTACCAACACATAGCAAAGGTGCTGGAGAGAGGGCTGTTCGATCTAGGATTTTTTGATGACCGCCTTGCCATGCCAGACATGTACGGGGGCGATCATCGACATACTGTCGAGAATGGCATTAGATGCGTAAAGCTGGACGCGGTGACCGTTTTGACGACCATGGGGATGGCGACCAAGAACTTGGGCTTGGGAGCCACTTACTCGACTACCTATTTCCCTCCGTTTCATGTCGCACGACTTTTCGCGACGCTTGACCACATGAGCGGTGGGCGAGCGGCATGGAACGTGGTCACATCGGTGAATGACAACGAGGCAAAAAATATGGGGTTTGATGAGGCCCCCGCCCATGACATCCGTTATGACCAAGCCGATGAGTTCATGGAAATAGTCCACGGGCATTGGGACACGTGGGAAGCGGATGCTGTCGTCGCAGACCGAGCCTCAGGGCTGTATGCGCATGGAAATATGGTTCACCGTCTCGACCATGAAGGTCCCCACTACAGGTCGCGAGGACCGTTCACTGTCCCTCGAACTCCGCAAGGACATCCCGTAGTTATCCAGGCTGGCCAAAGTGGTCGAGGAGTCGAGTTCGCATCCCGGTGGGGAGAACTGCTGTTCATGTCGAATCCCAATCTTTCGCGAGCTAAGGAAAGTTATGCCGCCGTGAAATCGGAAATCGCAGCGCATGGCCGAGACCCTGATCAGGTAAAAATCGCGAATCTAACCTTTCCTGTTGTCGGTCGAACTATGTCCGAAGCCGAAGACCGACGTGCTGCATACGACTTACTTCCAAATCTGATTGACGATCTCTCGTTACTTTCGGAGGGACTCAACTTTGACTTCTCAGAGAAAGAGTTCGAGGACCCACTGTCGGAAGAAGATGTCGCGGCAATGACAGGTATCCAAGGTATCCGCAACCAAGTCATCGAAGTAACAGGAAACCAGACCCCAAGCGTCAAGGACTTTGTCGAAGTCTCTGGGCGAGGCCGATTAGCTCATCCAGTGGTAGGCGGCCCCACCGAACTTGCGGACTACTTTGAGGAGTGGTTCACGTCCCCAGCCTGTGATGGCTTTGTGATAGCGGGAACCCACATGCCCGGGGCGTTCGAAGATTTCGTGGATTTGGTGGTTCCAGAACTCCAAAGAAGAGGATTATTTAGAACTGAATACTCCGGGAGCACTCTGAGAGACAACTTAGGGTTAGCACAACCGGTTCCGGGGGCATGGCGTCGCTAGCTAAGTTTAGATTCTCGAAAAGCGTCCACGATGGCGTTGCCCTGCGCTGCCCAAATTCCCTCAAGTTGCATGATCTGAGTTAGGCAACGATCGAGGGAACGAATTCGGAATGGCTGCCCAGTCAGCCACGGCCGCAAGGTCAACATCATGTGCCGTGCTGAGGTTTTGCCATCGAGATGAAGTCGAGACGCGGCCGCAACGATCATGTTCTCCCAACTAGCAAGACTTGCTCGTCGGTGCCAGAGGGCAAACTCGTCATCGACTTCCAAAAAAAGAGGTAGCGATACGAGATCCCCTTCAGGCGTGGTCATTTGGTAAGGCTGCTCGTCGTTAGGCCAATCACATACATAGTTGACTCCCGCAGAAGCCAAAAGCTCGGGAGTACGCTCTGACTCAACCCCTTCGGGTGAAAACCAACCAGAAGGTCGCGCCCCGGTCAGGTTCTCTAACGTGTCTAAAGAGTCACCAATGATCTCGGCTTCGGCATCCTTGCTCATTTTCGACGTGATAATTTGGCTTGCTGCCACTCCATGGCCGACCAGCTCGCAGTCGCGTTGGATGAGATGTTCGACGAGCCATGGATAGTGAATAGCCGTGAGCTTGTCGACAGCAACTGTCGCAGGAATCCTGTGATGCTCAAGGGTGTCCAACAACCTAAAAACACCAACGCGGTGGCCATATTCTCGATGAGTTAATTGCACGTAGTCCGGAGCAGGCAGCTTGATGAGTCCACCGCTAGCGTTGCGCAAACTGTAAGCGTCTGTAGGTGGATCCCATTCGTAGTGTTCAAGGAGAATTAGGGCCCCGACAGCTAAAGGTTTTTTGTCGGGCCAAGAAAGAGGAGTCCTAGTCGGTAAAGGTGAATAGGGGTAATGAGAATGGTCCATGCCTAAAGAACGATTAGCTGGCATCGCTGACCCCGCTTATGGCTTCAGCATGGTCGATAAATTCTTGATAATGATTATCGATGAAGTGTTCAGCGATCTGAGAAGCCGTGGCTTGCCACACATCGTCACGGCCTAGTAAATACTCGAGGATTTCTTCTAAACCCTCAATCCGATGAGGCATCCCCATCAGGTAGGGATGAAGAGCCAGTGCCATCACACGTCCAGACGTTTCGCCCTCGTCGTAGAGAACGTCGAATTGGGCTTTGACCATTTCAACGAAGTCATTTGTGTCGTGGTGTTGAAGAAAGACAGGAACATCGTTTAGTTCGATGCTGTATGGAACTGAGACCAGAGGTCCATTATCAACTTTGATGGGAATCGGCTGATCATCATGAAGCCAGTCAGCGTGATAAATAAGCCCAGCTTCGGCCATGAGATCAGGCGTACGAATTGTGTTGGAGACAGCAGGTCCAAGCATGCCCTTAAGCTCTTGACCTGTGTGTCGACGCAACGTGTCGACACATTCGACATAGAACTCCCGTTCTTCCTCCTCAGTTAGCGAAGATAGGTAACGGGTGTTGTAGATGCCGTGGCTCATGATCTCCCATCCCCGGTCGGCCATTGCCTTACCCACTTCGGGATAGTGGTCAAATACGGCCAAATTTGTTGAAGCTGTGCACCGCACATCGTGCTCATCTAGCACCTGCAGCATTCGCCAAAAGCCGACCCGATTCCCATAATCGCGATGTGAGTAGCCTTGCACTTCAGGATGAGGTGATCTCGGCCACGGGTTCCGGAGTGCATCTCTTGGCGGGAGGTACTCGTAATGCTCGACGTTTGGAGCGATCCACAGCGCAACTTTTGCATTATTTGGCCATGAAATAGTCGGACGATCCGCCATTGGCAAATAGTCAACCCGATGTGGAGGTAATGGCATACAAGCACCGTAGTCAGAACACAAGGTGGAAGGGGAGTATGGTCGAAAGTGACGAGTCGAAGATATAGAGGGGGATTCGTGCTCAGCGATTACAGAGTGTTAGATCTAACAGACGAACGAGGTCATCTTGCAGCCTTCATTTTGGCTCAAATGGGGGCGGAGGTAATAGCCGTCGAACCCCCTACTGGCTCAAGTGCAAGGAGGCTTGGTCCCTTTGCCGGAAATATTGACGATGGTGACCACTCTCTCCAGCACTGGTCATACAACAGAGGCAAGAAGAGTGTTGTCCTAGACCTAGATACCGAAGAAGGTATTAATCAGCTAAAGACTCTGATTTCCGGAGCAGATATCTTGTTCGAGTCATTCGACCATGGGTTCATGCAATCAATTGGTCTAGGCCCCCAACAAATAGAAGAACTTAACCCCCATTTGATTAACGTCTCGATCACGGCTTTCGGTAGTTCCGGCCCTAAGGCGGGATGGGTATACAGCGATTTAACAATCCAGGCCTCGGCAGGAAACATGGTCTTGACAGGTGACGAAGACCGATCCCCGCTGCGTGCAGGCGGTACGCTGCCGCAAGCTTTCGCCAACGCTGCGTCTGAAGCAGCTGGAGCTGCTCTAATCGCTCTATTCGAGAGACAAAACACTTCAGGACTCGGGCAACACATTGATGTTTCAGCTCAACACTCAATGAATCAATGTACCCAGTCAATGTCACTCGCAACGCCCCTAGGTGGGTCAGTTCCCACCCGCATAGCGGGAGGTGCACTTTTAGAAGGGATTCGGATTCAATTGATGTGGCCCTGCCAAGATGGATACGCATCGGTCTCGTTCCTGTTTGGTAATGCATTCGGACCCTTCACACAGAATTTAATGGACTGGGTTTTTGAAGAAGGCTTCTGCGATGAAGCGACACGCGATAAAGACTGGTTCGAGTATGCGATGATGCTGCTCGATGGTCGCGAAGCGCCTGCCGAATATGAACGGGTCAAAGAGTTACTAGGCCATTTTTTCGCGACAAAGACCAAGGCTGAGTTGCTTGAAGCTGCAATGCAAAGGCGTTTGTTGATCACCCCGATCACAACTACGGAAGAAGTCGTGAATAGTGAGCAACTTGCGTTCCGGCACTACTGGGAAACGGTTGAACACTTCGACGGAACACACGTCAACTACCCTGGTCCCTTTGCGAAATTTGGAGCTACGCCGCTGAAAACACTCGGGGCACCTCCGCGGTTAGGCGAGCACACAAACGAAGTTCTCGGTCAAGGTGCACGAACTCCAGAGGTACCCATAGAAACGGTGAAAGTTTCAAAAGAGTTACCTCTCAAAGGCGTCAAAATTCTTGACTTGATGTGGGCAATGGCAGGACCTGCTGCTTCTCGCGTTTTGGCCGACTACGGCGCCGAAATCATTCGTGTGGAGTCAGGAAACAAAATTGATGCGGTGCGGACCTTGCAGCCGTTTCCCAACGATGAAGCCGACCCCGATAAGTCGGGCATTTTCAATAACATGAACGCAGGTAAACAAGGGCTAAGCCTCGATCTTTCGAAACCTGGAGCCATTGACGTCATCTGGGATTTAATTGACTGGGCTGATGTAGTGCTCGAGTCATTTTCACCGAAGGCAATGTCGGCCTGGGGTATTGGTTACGCCCAGATAGCGGAGAGAAAACCAGAGATAATAATGGCATCGAGTTGTTTGATGGGTCAGACCGGTCCCTTAGCGATGCTCGCAGGATTCGGAACAATGGCAGCGGCCATATCTGGCTTTTTCTACCCCGTTGGATGGCCTGACCGAGCTCCAAGTGGCCCTTTCAGCGCCTACACCGACTACACATCACCCCGGTGGCTGGTTGCGTCAGTAATGGGGGCCCTTGAACACAAAAGAAGAACTGGAGAAGGTCAGTACATTGACTTATCACAGGCTGAGGCAGCTTTGCACTTGATGTCCCCAGCCCTGCTGGAATATTCGATTAATGGCAACGTATGGGAGCGATCGGGTAACCGCGACGACGTATTCGCACCTCAAGGTGGCTATCCCACTTTAGGAGAAGATCGCTGGATAGCGATTTCTTGCGCAGATGACCATCAGTGGACAGCGTTAGTCGAGGCAATGGAACGCGAGGAACTGGCGAGTCTTACCAAGGAAGAACGGCGTCGGCGTCATGACGAACTTGATGCTCTGATTTCGGAATGGACACGGAACTACAACGGAAACGAGCTCATGGAACTTTTGCAGGCAAAGGGAGTAGCTGCGCACACGGTCCAAAACTCGCCTGAACTATTAGCTGACCCGCAAATGGAGCATCGGGGTCTATTCGTTCAAGTAATTCACGCTAGCCATGAACCCTTTTACGTCGATGGCCCACGATTCCAACTTTCAAGAACGCCAGGAGAGGTGACCCACGCGGGGCCAGTTCTGGGAGAGCACACGTTCGAAATTTTGACCGAACACCTTGGCTACGACAGTGACCGAATCGCGGAACTGGCCATAGCTGAATTACTCGAATAATGAATCAAGCAAATCGCAGTAGGTGGACGCTGGCCTCGCCTACCAAGTGTCAACCATCGGACGTTTCTTTCCTTCTCTTGGGGATGGTTTCGGTGCGGCCTTGAGCGCCATTGATACCCAGGTGCGAGTCTCTGCCGGATCGATTACATCGTCCAACTCAAAAAATGTTGCTGTGCTAACAGCCTTGCCATTCTCGTACAGCTTCGCAACCATCTCTTCGTAATAGGCGATTCGCTCTTCTGGGTCTTCGATTGATTCAAGTTCCTTGCGATAACCAAGTTTTACGAACCCTTCAAGCCCCATCCCGCCAAATTCACCTGTGGGCCAGGCCACGCAGAATACTGGTGCCTTGAAGCTGCCTCCAGCCATGGCCTGAGCCCCAAGTCCGTAGCCTTTTCTCAACACGACAGTCATAAACGGAACCGTGACGCTGGCTGAGGTGACAAACATTCTTCCCGCATGTCTAACCGTAGCTTCATACTCGGCTTGAGGTCCCACCATGATCCCCGGTGTGTCACACAAAAAGATCAACGGTATGTCGTGAGCATCGCACAACTGCATGAACCTGCTGCCCTTGTCGCCAACGTCCGCGTCGATGGCACCACCGAGGTGATGGTTATTGTTAGCAATGATCCCAACAGGGCGACCCTCGATTCGAGCCAGAGTCGTTACGCAACCAGGTCCCCATCCCTTGCGGATTTCAAGGGTCGAGTCGACATCACACATGGTCTCAATCACCTCACGCACGTCGTAAGCACGAAGACGATTCTCAGGTACAACATGTCTTAACAATCGTTGATCTGGCGCTTCCCAATCGGCAACTGGTCCTTGGAAATAAGACAGGTATTTCTTCGCAGTATCGATCGCTTCATCTTCATCTTTAACCAGGATGTCAATGACGCCGTTCGGGTATTGAACATCGACAGGGCCGACTTCTTCAGGGCGGAAGACTCCGAGTCCACCACCTTCAATCATCGCCGGACCGCCTATGCCAATATTTGACCCTTCGGTAGCAATGATTACGTCGCAACAACCCAGCAGTACAGCATTCCCTGCGAAGCAGCGGCCATTCGTGACACCGACAAGTGGAACCAAACCGGACAGCTTGGCAAAGAAAGTAAAGGCCCAACAGTCAAGCCCAGCGCCTCCAGCCGAATCAGTGTCACCAGGGCGCCCCCCGCCACCCTCGGCTAACAATACGGTTGGGAGTTTGTTCTGCTCCGCTAATTCGAAGAGTCGATCCTTTTTCCTATGATTTTGTAGTCCCTGCGTCCCGGCTAACACCATGTAGTCATACGACATGACCATCGTCTGAGAGTCACCCTGACCGAATAAGTCACCGTTAACACTCCCAATCCCTGCGACCATGCCATCGCCCTGGGTGTTATCGATTAGATCGTCGAGGCTTCTACGCCTTCGTTGTGCAGCGACCATCAACGGTCCATATTCAACGAAGGTCCCATCATCGACTAAGCGAGACAAGTTCTCGCGAGCTGTACGGTGACCTCTGCCATGCCTCTTTTCCACTGCTGAGGGTTTGGCCTCATCCATTCCTTTGTAGTGGCGATCAAAGACTTCTTGCAGGTCAGGTCTGATGAAGTCCAAGTCGACTTTGGCTTTGGTTTCATCTCTTTCGATATCTAGGTCCGCTTCCTCAATGAACAGAAGCGGATGACCTTCGTAGATGGTGTCACCCTGGTTGACCCCCAAAGACCGCACTATGCCGGTCATAGTGGATGCGATGACATGCTCCATCTTCATTGCTTCCATAACGGCTACCGGCTGACCCAGAGCAACTTCGTCTCCGGGAACCACAGACAAAGAGATGATGGTGCCCTGCAGCGGAGCTTCAACTGCCCGAGTGCCATCAGGCCCTGCCGATGAGGAATTCTCAGACTTAGCTGAAGAGCTGTCAGCCTGTCTTTGGTCGATATCACCATGCTGAAGAACAGCTAGGGGGTCGTTACTCACCTGCGCCCCGGCAAACGAAGCTTTTGGTCCTTCATCTGGAGAGAGAGACGACCAATGGTTGGGTGAGATTTGCTGGGCCGCTGCGACGAGTTCGGAAGCAAATGTGTTTATGAAACTTGTAGTAACCGCGTTCTCGCGTACCTCTTGCCTATCTAGTAAAGCAAGTAGATAAGTGATGTTGGTGGACACTCCTTCTATCCGAAATTCGCCAAGAGCGCGTCTAACTCGTCGAACCGCATCCTCGTAGTTACTGGTTGGGGAGTACCCAATTACTTTTGCAATTAAGGAATCGAAATTCGGATTTGTCGCGTACCCCTGATACCCATAGGAATCTGTTCTTACCCCTGGTCCACTTGGAGTCTCGAATGCTGAGATAGTTCCACCCGTTGGTCGAGCTAACCCTTCTTCAGTCATCGTTTCAGTGTTAACGCGACATTGAATGGCGAACCCTTTCGCCTCCGGTGCTTGACTCTGCTGCAAGCGCAAATCAGATAGTGACGCGCCTCCCGCTATGAGGATTTGACTACGAACTAAGTCAACTCCAGTTACTTCCTCGGTAACGGTGTGCTCAACCTGGAGTCGTGCATTGGTTTCTATAAATGCCACGTTTGCAGGGTTGTTTGCATCGACTAAAAATTCCCAGGTACCCAAACCTAGATAGCTGACCTCGTCAGCCATTTTGATAGCAGCGTCAGTTAACACGGCACGCGTCTCTGCGCTAATTGATGGCGATGGAGCAACCTCAATAATCTTCTGGTTCTGTCTTTGCAGGGTGCATTCTCGTTCGCCTAGGTGAGTAACAGAGGAACCATCTCCGATTACCTGGATTTCTATATGCCTCGCTGCCTCAATAAGTTTTTCTGCGTACAGGTCGCCAACCCCGAAGGAAGATTGGGCCTCGCTTTGGCAGCGCTCAAAAATTGATGCGACATCTTGATTTCGGCGGACCTCGCGCATTCCTCTACCGCCGCCTCCTGCCACGGCTTTAATCATGATGGCTCCGTGTTCGGCGAGGAATTCCTCGACATCTTTTAGAGTGGCCGCTCCAGGAGTTGCAGCGACTACTGGAACTTCCAGGCGCGTAGCTAAATCTCTAGCTGACAATTTGTCCCCGAATAAGGCCAATTGGCCAGACAGAGGCCCCACAAAAGTGACACCTCGACTCTCTAAGGCCCTAGCGAAATCGGCGTTTTCAGCTAGAAATCCGTACCCGGGGTGAACGGCATCACAGCCAGAAGCAACAGCAGCTTCGACGATTTGCTCTATATCCAGGTACGGAGCAACTCCGGAGCCTTGGAGGCCTACTGACTCATCGGAAACCTGTCTATGCAGAGACAAGTGATCATCAGAACTGAAAATGGACACGCTCGCAATTCCCAGATCCCCGGCAGCGCGCGCTATGCGTACAGCGATTTCGCCACGGTTCGCTATTAGGAGCTTTTCTATAGGCATAAGTACCTCTTCACGGATGCTTTTCTATGCCCGTTCTACATCATGTAGGCCCTATCGTTCTCGCTCAATCCTTGGTAAGCGGTGGAAGAATTACAGCAACTTGCCGAACAAGCGCAACTTCTAAGCCATGAGCATCAAGGAACACGGCATCGGTGGTAGACCACGGCTTGCCTTTTCTCACCTCAAGTTCACCCCATCTCCCAGCTACGACCACATCGCCATCGGCATGAAAAGGTTTGAGATGCTGCACGCGGCCCGAGGCATGTACTCCAGCCGGCATGCGATAGGAATGTCTAATTAACGGCGTCATTTGTCCCAAAAGCCACGATGGATGAGCAACTGGTGATTCACCTGAACTCCAGACAGGATCGTCGTCATGGATACGTTCAGACATCCAAACCCTGGCGTCGTCAGCTGTGAAAGGAACCGACATTGGTGGGTAATCGGCGTCAGTCGGAATCTCATTCAACCCTAGAAACGGTCTATCTTCTGGCTGGGGGACCGGTGACCGTTCACTAGGAAGTTTGAATTCATCTATCCAAGGTGCATCACCCAAACCGACCGTTCCTTCGATAGTGATCCGTCCGTCGGAGACAACTTTTTGAGTTATCAACCCGACATCTGGATTCTCGGTAGATGGCTTTACCTCGGTAAGAAGCTCGTCGCCTGCATACACGGGTCTCGGAAGACCGAACTCGCACCACCCATGGGAAAGCCAACCACTACCCAGAGATTCGAGAATCGCAGGAACCATCCAACCATAAGTGTGTATCCCGGCCACAATCCCGCCTGCATAACCATAACCAGTGGCACTTTCGTCGTGGATCGGGTTAGCTGCTGAAACTTCGGCGGGGTCAGGAACTGCGATTTGGCTGCATGAGGCAGCTGAAATTGTCATGCCAATGACTTTAGGTTGCGGTCAAACAAAGAATGAAGGAGTTCCCAGTGACGTTCGGAAGCCGCTTTGTCATATTTGGGGCGTTGCGAAAAAACGAAACCGTGGTGCACCCCCTCGATCCACTCTGCGCTGTGCGACACATCAGCGTTTACCAGGGCTTGTGTCAGTCGGTCGAAATGCGGTCTATCGACCCAGTCATCGAATTCCGCTGCAAGAACCAGAATTTCTCCCTCGATCTCGTCTGCCCGTGTGTGGGGTGAATCGTCGGCGTCAGTCGCTAACAGCACGCCATGTATAGATGCAGCAGCCTTTATTTTCTCAGGATAATCGGCTGCTAGCCACAACGCGAAGGGTCCGCTCATGCAATACCCGGTTACTCCGACAACATCTGTGTTCGCTGAGTTATCTAACTCGGCGTACTCCAAGAGCTTTGAAGCATCCCGCGAGACCATAGCGTTGCTGAGATTATCCATTAGTCGCGCCATATACCTAGCGCTGACAGGATCTTCGCGGTGAATCGTAAAGGACGGCACGTCTCGGTAATAAAGATTTGGCAACATGACGTAATAACCAGTCGCTGCGACTCGTCTTGCCATGTCGTGAAGTTCCTCTCGTTTCCCTGGAGCGTCCATAAGAAATAGAATCACCGGAAACGGTCCATCGGATTCAGGGCGAACAACAAACGTCGACATCTCACCTTCGTTTGTTTCGATGGTTAGGTGCGCTTCGCGCATTAGTTGGCGCTCCCCAGATTCCAGCCCATTGTTTGAGCAGCGTAAAGAGTGTCGGTGTACTCCTCCATTCGAGTTATCTGGTTGTCTTCGCACGAATAGATCCAGCAGTATTGGTTGTCATATGGAAGACCTTTGGCTCTAGTAGTGGCCGTCAGCCTTTGTTGAACGGCCGCATATCCGCCATCCACGATCATGTTCCGAATTTCTAAACCGAACGGTTGAGAAATATCGAAAGTGTCTTTTATGGTTCTTCCACCTAGTTCTGCAGCGACAGATTCTCGCCCTCTCACTATTCCATCTGCATCTGAACCGCCCGTGCCGTTAGCCCCTGCCGTAGCTGGAAGTTGCCAAACAACGTCAACGCTAAGACAGTCACGGAGGCCTTCTCGATCCCCATTAGACAACGCGCTGTAGTACCGCTCTATGAGTGTTCGTGTTTCTTCAGTCTTCATTCCCGTAGTCCAGCATGTCTGACGGATTAATGCTGCCCTGCCTACCATCAAGTCATGCAACCACTTCATTTCACGCCAAAATATTTTCTTTACGAGACAACCCGCCCCCATGTTGTTCGAATAACTATTAATCGGCCTGAGGTCAGAAACGCGATTAATACTCCTGCGCATAAAGAATGGAGCGATCTTCTCGACCATGCCGCGAATGATGACGAAGTGTGGATTGTGGTTGTCACGGGAATAGGAGATAAGGCCTTTTGTGCAGGCCGTGACCTGAAGTACTTGAGTCAGATTCAACACTCCTCAGAAGACGACCAGCGAGCTGACGCTGAACTGATGAAGACGGTGACAAAACTTATTGAGCGATTCGACTATCCGAAACCACTCATCGCCCGAGTAAATGGAGTAGCGCTGGGCGGAGGTTTCGAAGTGGCAATGGCATGCGATCTAGTTGTTGCAGCTGAACATGTTGAATTTGGCCTGCCCGAACCTCGAAGGGGTATTTATGCCGGCGGAGGAGGGGTACATCGATTGCCACGCCAAGTGCCATTGAAATTAGCAATGGAGTACTTGTTGACGGGTAAATCGATGACGGCGAAACGAGCCCTAGAAATAGGGATCATTAATAAAGTGGTTAGTTACTCTGAACTGGACAAAGCAGTTGATGATTTGATCGACGAGATCTTGCTTGGCGCTCCGCTATCTATCCGTGCTACCAAACAATCTGCGACCCGTGGGCTAAACCACCCACTAGAAGACGCCTTTTATGGTGAATACCCGGCCGTCAGGTCAATGATGGAAAGTGAAGACGCTAGAGAAGGACCGAGAGCTTTCTCAGAAAAACGTTTACCTATCTGGAAGGGTCGATAAAACCAAGTTCATACCCGTCGTGCGGCGTTGGATTGTCCGACCACTATGACAGCCAACGCGAATAGAACTATTCCCATCCCTAGAAACTGAAGTGCGACGACATCTTCGCCAAGAAAGACCCAAGCCAAGACAGTTGCTGTTACCGGAATAGCAAGGGTCAAAGTGGATCCAAACCAGACTGGTATGCGAACTAACGCCCAATTCATCAACATATGTGAAGTGAACCCAGGCCCTATGGATAGAACAAATAACCAAATCCAGGCATTGGCGGAGGGCATGTCGAATAGCTGCCCTGAAGCGAGAGCGAAAGGGGTAGCAAACAAAGCACATATCAGTGCTGTAGCGCCTGTGTACTGCGACGATTCTATCTTTCGACTGCTTAATTTTGAGAAGACGAAGTACAAGGTCCAGGCGACCACTGTTGCTACGGATAGGAGGTCCCCGCTGAGACTCCAGCCTTGAACACCAGTCGACCCAAACATCACGGTTGCCACACCACCAATAGCGACTATGGCCAAGATCCAGTCATAACGCCTAGGTCTCTCTCCAAAGATTCGACCGGCAATCAATAACATGATCAACGGCTGACATGACCCGATGACTGTGGCGTTCGCGACAGTGGTTAGGCGTAGCGCAGAGAAGAAAAGCATTATGTCCGCACCCAGGGAGACCCCACCTTTCCAGGAAATTCGCAGAGATTCCTTCCTGAGAGGTGTCCCGCGAATCTTTAGAAAGAGGATCACTATTACCGCGTAAATCCACATTCTCCAGAAAACAACTGCGAATGTGCCTAACTCTGTGATCCCTTTGGCAATAACCCCTGAAGCAGCCCAACCGACCATCGCAACTGCTGCAGCTGGGATACCTCTTTTTTGGGCATCTCGTTCGCTAGTCACTCAACGACTGATTTCCAACGACAGCAGTGTTCACTTCATTAGGATGCCACCCAACGGCACCGCTTGGGGCCATCAAAGATTGAAGTCTGTAAACAACTAATTCTGGAGCAGGTTCGGGTGGTTGCGGAAATGATCCAATGCATCGGGCTCATCTATCGCTTCTAGATTCTTCACTTCCCGTCCGTGAATAGCGTCTCTCACCGCTAACTCAACCAGTTTTCCGCTTCGAGTCCTTGGAATCATAGGTACCTGAGCTACCACCGCGGGCATATGCCGAGGGGAGGCACCGACCCGTACCTGATCTCTAATTCTCTGAGTGAGTTCCTCGTCAAGGGTTAGACCTTCGCGAAGACGAACGAACAAAATAACTCTCGTATCGGACTCGAACTGTTGACCAACAACGATGCTTTCAAGCACCTCGTCGATTAGATCAACCTGACGATAAATCTCTGCAGTTCCGATTCTGACACCTCCAGGGTTAAGGGTCGCATCGGACCGACCTGTAATAACCATTCCTTTTTGCGGGGTCCATTCTGCGAAATCGCCGTGATGCCAGACATCATTGAAACGTTCGAAATAAGCCTCATGGTATTTGGCTCCGGATGGATCATTCCAGAATTCAAGGGGCATTGAAGGAAAAGGGTTGCAACACACGAGTTCGCCCTGGGAACTCGCAGTAAGTCGATTTCCGCTGTCATCGAAAACAGCCACATCCATACCCAGGGCAGGTGCCTGAATTTCGCCTCGGTAGACGGGGCTGCTCGGGTCTCCGATCACGAAACATCCACAAATATCGGTACCACCGGAGAAGGAAGCGAGGTGGATGTCGGTCTTGACCGCTTCGTACACCCAGTCGAAACCTTCTGGGGCTAAAGGTGACCCAGTAGAAGTGATTGTCTCCACACTTGCTAGCTCGTGGGTGTCACGAGGCCGCAGCCCCTCTTTCATCGCTGCTTCAATGAACTTAGCGCTCACACCGAAGAGTTGCGGTTCTAGCTCATCAGCAAGGTCGAACAAACGTGATGAGTTGGGAAAGAATGGAGACCCGTCATACAAAATTAAAGACACGCCACTTGCTAGTCCGCCTACCAGCCAGTTCCACATCATCCAGCCGGTGGTTGTGAAATACATCAAACGGTTCCCGGGTTTCAGGTCGCAGTGAAGCAAATGCTCAGACCAATGTTTGAGTAACACCCCGCCGGCGCGATGAACAATGCATTTCGGTTTCCCGGTAGTTCCAGAGGAGTAGAGGACATAAATCGGTTGGTCGAAACCTAGACGAATGAAGTCCGGTTGACGCTCCTCTATGTCTGCTATCCAGTCATCGTAACTTACTGCCAAAGGGATAGAAGTTTCGATAGGGGTTTTGTCGTAGCTCACAACCACGACTCGCCGAAGCGAAGGTAATTGGCTGGCTACCTGAGCGACTTTTTCGATCACGTCATGTCGAACGCCCGAATAAGAATAGCTATCAGTTGCGATGAGAACTTTGGGTTCGATTTGGCCGAAACGATCGAGCACCCCACTAGTCCCAAAATCGGGACTAGTCGACGAATAAATTGCCCCGATGCTTGCTGCAGCCAGGAACACGATCACTGCCTCGGGGCTATTCGGCAGGAGTGTTGCCACCCGGTCACCAGGCCCGACACCTTCTGATTTAAGAGCTTGTTGCACGCGCCCGACAGCGAACCTCAGTTCGGAGAAGGTTAAAGATTCCTCCACAACATTTTCACCCCTATAGATAAGGGCAAGCTCGTCTCCGGAACGACGTAAATAGTTTTCTGCCAAGTTGAGCTTGGCCTCCGGAAAAAATCTTGAATCCGCTATCCCTTTTTTAGTGATATCGATGTCGCCTAAATCTCCGACACCGGAGGCAAAGTTCCATACTGCTCGCCAGAAAGACGCATTTTCGCGTAGCGACCAATTGTGCAGATCGCTATAAGAGTTCGCGTCCAGTGGAACGCCGACTGACTCGGCAAAAGCCCATAGATTGGAAGCCTCGCGTCGAAATGAACTTGGAGTCCAAAGAGGATCGGTCACTGTCCCTCCGAAGGGTGTCGCTCATGTTTACGGTAGCCGCGAAATTGATTCAATCAGGAGCGGAGCGTCACAGCAGTGTAGGGTCAGCTTCATGAGGGGAATTTGTGACGATCTTGATGCAGAGACAGAAGCGCTACGAGCAGTAGTTTCGGGGCTTACTGAAGACGAGTGGAGGCTGCCGACGCCGGCGGAGGGGTGGGACACCCATGAGACCATTATCCATTTAGGCATGGCAGACGTAGCAGCCAGCCTCGCTGTTTTGGACCCAGAGGGATTCGAAGAAACTAAACAGCAGATGCTCCAAGGAGAGGGAGATCTGCACACCTTTGGTGGGCTCGATGTTCGAGAAATGAGCGGAACTGATTTGTGGAATTGGTTTGCGGATGAACGTCTTCGAATGACTGAGGCATTTCGAGCAATAGAACCGAAAGATCGTATTCCATGGTTCGGTCCAGATATGAGTGCCCTGTCTTTCGCTACGGCACGTCTCATGGAAACGTGGTCTCACAGCCATGACATAGCTGACACCTTCGGCGCTGAATACCCCAGAACGGAAAGACTTCGACATGTTGCTCATATCGGAGTGACTACTCGTGGCTGGAGCTACGTAAACAGAGGCCTTCAACCTCCTGAGACCCCGATACGTGTTGAATTGACATCACCAGATGGAGTCATATGGGAATGGGGGCCTGAACACTCAGACGAAGTGGTGATCGCCGACGCCTATGAGTTTTGTCTCGTGGTCACACAACGACGCCGAGCGCGAGAAGCAGAGCTAGAAATTCGAGGCGACTTAGCAGCGGAGTGGATGGAAATAGCACAGGCTTTTGCGGGTCCAGCTACCGATGCGCCCGAAGGGCGCGTCGGCGGATAGGCGTTGTTGACCGGATGCTAGTCGTTGGCCTCACAGGCGGTATGGGAGTAGGCAAGTCCACTGTAGGCGGCTTGTTGAAACAACTCGGCGCCGAAGTTATTGACGTTGATGCGCTGGGCCGGAAGATCCTTGAATCAGGAGGCCTCGCCGTGTCAGCCGTTATAGAGCGTTTCGGTCCGACTGTCTCGGCAACCGATGGAAGTATAAATCGGGCGGCTTTAGCGGAAATCGTATTTGGAGATGCAGAGCAACTGGCAGCGCTTGAAGCGATCTCCCATCCAGCAATCAATGAGATGCTGGATCAGACCGTAGATTCGTTGGAAAGATCCGACGCGATAGTCGTATATGACATGGCTGTTCTGGTCGAAAGTCGACTCGGTTATGACACGAAACATCCTTATGAAGTAGTGGTTGTTGTTGAGGCGCCGATGGCAGACCGGCTTGAACGTCTTCAACAGCAACGAGGTATAGAACCTGAGGACGCTATTGCCCGTATCGAGTCCCAGGCATCGGATGAAGACCGAAGAGCAGTGGCTCAATTTCTGATCGCCAACGGAGGAGACCTTGACGCCCTGTCTGAAGCGACCGCAGAGCTATGGGCTCAGCTGAGTCAGTTACTGGCGTCTAAGAATTCATAGCATGGCCCGGTCCTATCCCCCGAAGAACCACATTCTCAGACATTTGCGGCTACGTCATCTTGTCGATGAAGAGGGCAATGTGAGCGCGACTATGCCAATTTTGCCTGACTTGCTAGACGCGGGCGGCTGGCTGCGTCTTGGCGCGATAGCCACCCTCGTTGACTCTGTAGCTGGTCACCATGGGGTAATGCAGGTTGAACCTGATTGGGTAGCCACCTTGGAGTTGGGAACTGTGCTTCGTCGACGCGCCGAAGGCGATGAAGTAGTAGCGAAGTGCCAGCCGCTACGAATCGGAAAAAACAATGTGGTAACAGAAACCCACATCAGCGACAAAACGGGTGAAATAGCACGTTCAACCTGCACTTACGCTCGTTTGCCTGGACGCAGCGATAATCCCACCGTAGGAACCGCTAGAGGTCGAACTGTTGATTACGCAATTGAAGAAGAGACAACCATTCGACCGATGCTTAACGATTATCTGCGAATCGAGACAGACCCTGATCACGCCTTAATTGAATTGCCTCACCATCCGCGTATCCATAACTCCTTCGGTTCCATTCAAGGTGGTGCTGTCGCGATCTTGGTAGACGCAATGGCAACCCACCTTGGTTCCATCACGACAGGCCTGCCAATGCGATGCCTCACTGCAGAGGTCCATTACCTATCTCAAGCCAAAGCAGGGCCGTTTAGAGTTGAAGGGGAGCTGCTCAGAGCAGACAGAGATGCAGTTACGAGCAGAGTCAGAATCATTGACGCTGGCAATAATGATCGCCTTCTAGATATTGCGACAGCTACAGCGAAAGCGATCGACTGAATGAGAAAGAACATCTGATGGATCTCGGTTTAAATGACAAAGTGGTCCTGATTTCAGGTTCATATCGCGGAACAGGAGCGGGAACAGCGAAAGTTATGGCTCGGGAAGGAGCCATCGTCGCAGTTCACGGACACCAAGATGGCCAAGCAACCGCCACAGCGGAAGAGATTCGTGCCGCTGGGGGACAGGCGATAGATGTTCATGGAGATCTCTTAACAGCCAAAGGCGTGGAGTCCATAGTTTGCGAAGTCGAACAGAGGTGCGGAACTATCGACGTACTTGTCAACAACTATGGAGCTCCGACAAAAACTAACTGGAGTGATCCGGCAGAAATATGGCATGAAGCCTGGGAAACCAATGTTGTTTCGGGCGTTCGCCTTACTCAAAGGGTCTTGCCGGCTATGAAGACACAAGGCTGGGGAAGAGTCATATTTCTTGGAACTGTGGGCACAGAAAAACCCGGCAAAGAAAACCCTGACTACTACTCTTCGAAGGCTGCCCTGCCAGTGCTAGTGAGAACCCTGGCGAAGGAGCTTCGCGGAACAGGCGTTACAGCAAACCTAGTGAGCCCCGGCATAATCGCTACTGACGAAGTTAGAGCGATGTTGGAGAGACGGGCTAGTCGTCAAAATATTGAAGGATGGGATGAGGTCCAGCGTTGGGCGATAGAAAATGTTACCCCCAACCTGACTGGGCGTATACCGGAGCCTCAAGACATAGGGCGATATGTGGCCTTTCTGGCTAGCGAAGCTGCTTGGCATATAACGGGTGCGGACTTCAAGGCAGATGGTGGGACCATAGACACATAATCGTCGCTGCCGTATATCCGATGTACGGTTCAGATTCGTGAGTGCTTTGCCTGAACTAATTGCCTTTGATATGGATGGAACCCTCCTGCGGTCAGATGGGTCCCTATCGCCGAGAGTTCGACAAGCAGTGAGAGAAATGAAGAATCGGGGCTGCGTCATCGTGTTGGCTACGGGTCGCCCGTGGAAGGCCGTAACCGAGACGGTCACTGGTTTAGGGGTAGTCGATTATTGCGTCTGTTTGAACGGAGCGACTGTTCATCAGGCCGACGGCAAGGTCCTCAAGCTCAACGTTATGACCGAAACACAGACCCGATTGAGCGCTCAGATAGCGCGTCGGTTGATCCCTAACGTTGGATTAGCAGCGGACATGGCCGACGGCCGACATATTTGGGATGAACACTTTGCCCATGATTTTCCCGCTGACTTTTCGATAACCCCGGTTGTGGTACCAGATGCTTTGGTAGCGGTTGATGGTCCAGTTCTCACATGGCTTTTGGATTGCAAAGAGGTACCCCCGGCTGCAGCAATTGAAGTAATGAGATCCCAAATGCCTGAGGGCACTGAAGTGAGACCTTCTGGCCTTGAAACTCCTGAGATCGTGGCTTCCGGTGTCAGTAAAGGATCGGGGCTGGACGTAGTTGCATCGACCAGCGCGATCGACGCTGCGAAAGCGTGGGTATTTGGTGACGGTCTTAACGACATAGAGATGTTCTTGTGGGCTGGGCATTCGGTGGCGATGAAGAACGGAAACCCTAAAGCAGTTTCAGTAGCTAGCGATATCGCTCTTAGCTCCGACCAAGACGGAGTAGCCGTTGCTCTAGAGCAATTGATGTCTGATTAAGAGTCCGCTTCCAGAAACATAGCGGTGTGCGGTGCGAAATAAATTCTCCAAGCCTGCAGTAGTCCGCCATTGGGCCCTGTCCGTAACGTAATTTCCTTTCCTTCCTCTAAATGGACTTCAACTGAGGGACTCTGCAACCACATGAGCCGAACCCGGACTTGATGAATTCCAGGCGAGACTTCAAAGGTCGCCTGCTTCCCATCTTTGATTCGCCCAGCGACCTGGCCATCGATTTTCACTTGATAGGCCCGGACAGTATCTCGATAGTGGGTAATTCGATCGATAGTTATTCGAGCCTGGTTGGTCAACTTTGCCCCCGTTAAATCAGATGGTAGATCTGAAGTTACCGCGGACGCGCGCTGTTCTCTAACCCCGGCCGCCGGTAGCGTGATGAGAAGAAGAAGACCCTCAGTTGTCAATCCCCTTGGGAGCTTTCATATGAGTAACGAGTTGCGCACCGAAATCGATGCATGGATAGACGCTAACTGGGATCCTGACGTGCCAGTTCGCGAGTGGTGGCAACGGCTATCCGCAGCCGGATTCAGCAATCCTGGACTCGCAGAACCATTTGGTAAAGGGTGGAGTAGAGCTGAGACCCGTATTCTAGCTGCAGCTATCAGAGAGAACGGTTCCATAGGCTCGCCGGCAGGTTTAGGGATGATGCTGGCTGCCCCAACGATTCTGGCTCACGGAAACGAGTCACAGATACAAAAATACGTGCCCAAAATTCTTGATGGAACGGATTCGTGGTGTCAGCTGTTTTCGGAACCGGGAGCCGGTAGTGACCTCGCAGGGCTGCAAACTAAAGCGGTCCGTGATGGAGACGAATGGGTGATCACCGGTCAAAAGGTGTGGACTTCCGAAGGTCAGCACGCCGACTATGGGATGCTGATAGCGAGAACCGACCCTGATGCTTCAAAACACAGAGGAATCAGCTGGTTCGCATTCCCTATGAACCAAGAAGGTGTCGATATTCGACCTCTCCGAGAGATGACAGGTCGATCTTTGTTCAATGAGGTTTTTATAGATGAGGCTAGAGTCCCTCACTCTGACTTAATTGGTGACCTCAACGAAGGGTGGCGCGTTGCTAACACGACACTTATGGTTGAACGTGCCGGAATCGGCGGCGGTCACGGAATGGCTTATGCGGCGGCCCACCCTGGAAGCATTGCCGGCCACCTTGAGAAACCAGCAGGTTCATTTGTAGGTAAAAGGCTGGCGTTAGCGGCGGGAGGCGTCGGGCCTGGAACTCTTCAGCTTCTCCGCGATTTGGCCGAGGAGCGTCAGAAACTTGATGACACTCGTATCCGTCAAGAACTTGCTCAGCTCCACACTGAACTTGAGCTAATGAGAATGAATTCGCAACGGACGCGTAACAAAAACCAGCAAACCGGAGGCGAAGGAAACCTAGCCAAAATTCTTATGACCTCAGCGCTTCATAGAACTCGCGAACTCGCCGGAGCGATACTAGGCCCCGATATGGCTCTTTGGGGTGAGCAAGCTGCGACCGGTGGGGTCATTCAAGAGATGGCGGTCTTTTCTCCCGCCCCCTCCATTTACGGAGGAACCGATGAAGTCCAACGCAATATCATCGGAGAACGAGTTCTAGGCCTTCCTAAAGAACCCGGACCAGACCGAGACACTCCCTTCTCTGAGCTTTTACAGAACAAGACCGATTGGTAGATGTCAGAATCTTGCTGTGACGGACCAATTCTCAGTCAGCCTTACTTTCGATGTCGACACCGTGTCGTTGTGGATGGGAGGCAAAGACAGGACTGCGTTTAGCAGAGGCGAGTTCGGAGTCATAGGAACTCGTCGGATTTTAGAACTGCTAGAAAGAAGCGCAATTAAGGCCACGTTTTTTGTTCCCGGCTTGACAGCGTCGACGTACCCAGATCTCCTTGAACAGATAGTGGCTGGAGGGCATGAAGTTGGGCATCATGGCAACCATCATGAGAGTCCCGCTCGGCTCAGCCGAGAACAGGAACTAGAAGTCTTGCAAGAAGGCACCTCTATTCTCTACTCGCTTACCGGCCATAAACCGGTCGGATGGAGATCTCCTGGCTGGTACGTAAGTGAACATACTTTCGAACTCCTAGTTCAGGAAGGCTTCTCTTACGATTCTTCGCTAATGGGCCACGACGTTCGGCCCTATTGGTGCAGAGCTGGAGATCAATGGGAAAAGGGTGTCGGCGTTTCATGGGGAAAAGAGGTCAACCTAGTTGAGTTACCTATTTCTTGGCATCTCGACGATTTCCCGTGGTTTGAGTACATCCCCCCTAAGGGGGGCAACCTCACTGCCGCCTCAGCGGTTCTAGAGACATGGCTAGGGGACCTTGACTGGGGTCGCAAACATGAACCTGGAGGGCTTCTGACATACACAATGCACCCCCAAGTCATTGGGCGCGGCCACCGCATGCTTATGTTTGAGACTTTGATCGACGAAATAAAGAAACGCGAAAACGTCGCATTCGTCACCCTTCAAGAAGCATCAGATCAGTGGCGGTTAGATCAAACCAGCAGCTAGGAAGCTTCAACCCTTGGAATGATGAAGAGTCCCTCGGCGGTTATTAACGGCGGCGCTGATTCATCAGCTTGTCCACCTTTGTCAGGAGATGCGACCAAATTGACCGTCAGTTTGCGACCATCTCTTTTTGAGACCCAAGCACGGAACCAAACTGGGACGTTTATAGGAATCCCACCCCGGTAGTCCACTTCGAGGCGGGCTGTGTATGCGGCCTCGCCGAGGATGATCATTAGGTAGCCCATAGTGTCGTCAACCAACGCTGAAACAGCTCCTCCATGAGTCCTTTCGGGAGCGCTCTCAAAAGCAGCGCCAAAGACCACTTTGCTAAGGACTTCTTCTCCCTTTCGTCTGATCGTGGCTTCAAACCCCATTGGGTTCGCTGGACCACTAAAAGTGCGGTCGCTGAACGCAATTACTTCTATGCCGTCAGATGGGCGCGGGTCGCTATAGCGTCGCTCGAAATAGTCCGATGGTCGCGGCACTGGATCTGAGCGTTCTAGATTCTCAGCCACGGAGGTGGCCCATTCAGCTAATGAAGCCAACTCAGAGTCAGAAACCCTGTGGCGTACAAAGGCGTTACCGAGGCGTCGCAGCGCAGAAGCAGCCTGACTTCTCTGTACAAGTTGGGGGTCTTCGTAGACCAGATGGATTTTGTCGTCTCCTTTATCGGCTTTGTCAGTCATTGAAGCCCAAACGGTCAGGTTCTCCGTAGGGGTAGTTGATCAGGCCACCTCCGGGACTTTTCGGATCGAAGGTCCAATACTGACGGATCTCGGCTATCAGGCCGCCCTCAAATTCATAGTGTTCGCTGCCCCGAATCTGGAATGATCGGCCATAAGCCTCGCCGCTCATTACCCATTCGATAGCTGCAGAATCAATGGTCTCGATGACTTGTTCGACGACCCACCTAGCCCCCACCCATTTTTTATGTATTTGTGACCAAAATTCCCCTATGGCTGCGGAACTCACGATCGGCGAATGGTTAGTGTCGTAGATGACAGCACTGTCAGTAAAGTGGCTCGCGACCGCTTCACTAGAGCCTGAGCTACAAGCCTCAAAATAAGAGCGGATCTGATCAGCGTGAGTCTTCATAGAGAGATGATCTCAGACAGACAGCTTCGCTGCATAAGCATGCGTAGTGAAGGTCTGTTTATAGGTTCCTCCGCAGGCATTCATTACTTCCGCCACCCGACGAAATAATTCATTTCTAATATGAGGTTCCAACATTCGATGATCAGACTGGGTGTGTAAGTTCTGAATATGGTGGAGGGTGCTAATTTCTCTTTCCCAGCCTATTTGGAGTTCTTGCACTGGACCGAATAGGCCGCTGGCATCTATTTCCTCGGTCGGAGTATCTGCAGTGATGGCTGCTTTGGAGCCGGGCAATCGAATCGAAGATAATTTGTGTTCGAGCTCAGGCACGAGTTCGGCGTAAATGTGATCGATATCGGTATCAAACTCTTGTTTGTCATGCTCAGGGCGGTTCCAAAAAATGCACAACCAACCTTCGGGTTTAAGTATCGAAGCAGCTCGTTGAAAGCGCTGTTTAGGGTTTGTCCAATGCCAAGACTGACCAGCGATTAAGAGCTCCGGCTTACGGCCAGCGTTGGGCCAATCTTCGAAAGCGTATTCTTCGACTGAAAACAGGTTGAACTCTCGGAGTTCTCGGGCGGCGACACGAGCCATCGCTGGGTCCGGTTCAAGGCCGACTATCTCGAAACCATGGCTTAGAAGCGGGCCAGACGCCTTCCCCGTGCCGCAACCTATGTCGACAATTAATTCACTAGTCGATGGCTTGCAGGTACTGAGAATCCATTCGAATAGGTCGTTAGGGTAATCAGGTCTATAAAGATGGTAAATCTCTGCCACCTCGCCAAACACTTGCGACTGTTGGCGTTCTTTGTTGGGCAGCATTGGTCTGACTTCAACCTGTTGTCCAAGACAGCCAACGCCCGTCACGATTTTCTAGTTGAAGTCGTAACTCGAAACACTCAGACAAGGAATCTGCCGTTAGCACCTCGTTAATTGGTCCGCATGCCAAGGGTTTACCTCCCCGCAGGAGGAGCCCATGAGTGAAGCCGGGAGGGATCTCATCAGTGTGATGCGTTACGAGAAGCGTCGCAGGAGTCTGAGGGTCAGAAGCGACGGAAGCCAAGCTCGATACGAGTTGCTCTCGCCCTACTAGGTCAAGGCCCGCCGTGGGCTCATCTAGTAACAACAACCCTGGTTCTCCCATAAGAGTTCTTGCTAACTGCACTCGCTGTTGCTCTCCAGACGACATTGTATGAAATTTTCGGGCTGCTAGGGCTTCAGCTCCGATTCGTGCCAGGCAATCCATGGCATTTTCCCGGTCGGCTTCTGAATATTCATGCCACCAGGTCTCTAGCGCGGCATGTCTAGCGGTCATTACAATATCCAGACCCAAAATGTCTGAACGAAATTGATCTCTTAGCGAAGAGGAGGCCAGACCAATTCGCTGTCTCAATTGCCGGACATCAGTAGCGCCCCAAGTTTCACCCAGCACTTTCACGCTTCCAGTTGTGGGGTAGCGGTAGAGCGAAAGGATCTTGATCAAGCTAGTTTTGCCGCTACCGTTTGGCCCTAATACAACCCATCGGTCCGAAGAAGAAATTTCTAGATCTAAGGGACCAAGAATTGTCTTCTCCTCGTACTTGACTGAAACACCGAGAAGCTCGACCACGGGAGAACTGACCATCACCCAGTCAGCTTGCCAGATTACAACGGCTAATCCGACTGCGAGTCCCTTGACGGGGGTTCGCCAGATTCAGAATGAGAAGACCACGTGTCGAACATTTCTGAATAACGACCACCTAATCGGATCAGCTCTTCATGAGAGCCGAGTTCGATTATCTGACCTTTGTCTATTACAGCGATTCGGTCGGCTTTCATGGCAGTGGCCAACCGGTGAGCGATGAGAATTGCGGTGCGTCCCTCGAGTAAGCCGTCCAAGACGTTTTCTATTTGCGCTTCGGAACGTAAATCAAGGCTGGATGTTGCCTCATCTAAGACCAATACTCGTGGCCTCGATATAAACGCCCTAGCTAAGGCAAGTAGCTGACGTTCACCCGCTGATAAGGACACTCCACGTTCGTGGACAAGGGTGTCGAGTCCATCGGCTAGTTGGTCGACAGTTTCCCTGAGGCCTACGCGAGTAATGGCCTCTTGAACTTCTTCTTCGGTGGCGTCGCTTTTTGCGAAGGCAACGTTGTCTCGGATCGTTCCATGGAAAAGAAACGGTTCTTGTGGAACCACCCCAAGCTGTGTTCGGAGTGACTCGATTTGAACGCTTTTAAGATCTTGCCCGTCTATAGAGACTGCACCAGAATTCGGATCGTAAAATCTAGTGATCAACTTTGCGATTGTGCTTTTGCCAGCTCCGGTTGGCCCGACAAAGGCAAAGGTTTCGCCCTCCTCAATTGAGAGATTGATATTTTGCAGAACTTTTGGACCTTCACCGTAAGAAAAATTTACTGATTTGAATTCAATTTTCCCCTGAATAGGCCTCAGTGGAACAGCAGTTTCACTTTCACGTATCGATGGCCTTGTAGCGAGTATGTCTCCAATTTTTGTAAGACCTGACTGTCCTTGTTGGTAGGTGTTGTAAAGCTGGACCATCTGTTGGATCGGGGCGAAAAACGTATTTACGAAGAGTACGAATGCAGTTAATTCACCAACCTGAAGTGAACCATCTACGACCATCCAACCGCCGACAAGCAACACTATGGCCTGAGCGGCAATGCCGATCCCCTCAGTCGAGGGACCGTAGATAGCGCCGGCTTTGGCGGTGTGAAGGTTGGCGTCAAGGTATGCGCCTACAACGTCTCTATGTGACTCGGCGTTTTGTCGACGACGATTCAGAGCAGCTATGACTCGAACGCCTGCCAGATTTTCCGAAAGGTCAGCTAGGACACCTGCGATGCGATCTCGTACATCTGCGTAGCCTCGCTCGCTAACTGAACGGAACCAAAGTGTCATCACCACTAAAGGGGGTAGGACTAGGGCCAGCAGAAGAATTGCCAGAATAGGGTTATATGAAAAGAGGACTACGGTCACGACTGAAACCGTTAGAGCCTGAATTACTAAATTCACGAAACCTTCGTTTACTAACAGGGTTAAGGCTTCAATATCCGAAGTCATTCTGCTTAAGAGCACACCTGATTTCTCTGAGGTGTACCAATCGAGGCCCATTCGCTGAAAGTGGCTGAACAGTTCCAAGCGAACGTCGTACATGATGTTTTCGCCGAGTGTCCCGTTCCAGCGCTGGCGCAAAAAACTTGTGATGGCATTTATGAGGATGATTATTGCGAACAAGATTACGGCTCGGTAGAGAGACGCTCGATCCTGGCGCATTACCCCATTGTCGATTCCTTGTTGAGTTAGCACCGGACCCAACAGAGCTGTAATCGTTTCAACCGCCAAGAGAAATAAGCCCAATAGGGCCGCGGCCAGTCGGTTCTCGAAAAGAGACCGAAGGTTGAGGCGCGAGGAGCGATAAGCCAACCGATGGAAAGAAAATGCTGGATCTGGGTGGATCGGCTCTTGCTTTAAGATTTCCGACGCCCCATCTTGCATTTCCGAGGGAACACCGGCGAATGGTAGGCCAGCGCTAGCACTGGACTGTGTAGCGCTTGGGCCAGCGAATGGCCCGCCAGGAGCCCCCATCATGACCATGATTGCCCCGTTTCCGTAGAGGAGGCCAGGGTCTCGGCGTAACGAGGTTCTCGTTCGAGTAAGTCTTGGTGAGTGCCGTCAGCTGCTACTCGGCCGTTTTCGATCAGGATCACCCGATCAGCTAGGGCAATAGTGGATAACCGATGTGCGATGACGATTGTCGTTCGGTTTTCAAGCAAGTGTCTCAAAGCATGATGAATGCGTTCCTCAATTTCGACATCTATCGCGCTTGTAGAGTCGTCCAAAACAATCACCTTCGGATCTTGAAGAAAAAGTCGTGCTAACGAGATCCGTTGACGTTGGCCTCCCGAAAGGTCATAGCCCCTCTCTCCAACTGTGGTGTCGTAGCCCTCCTCAAGGTCCACAATGAACTCGTGGGCTTGTGCTGCTCGTGCCGCCCGTTCCACTTCTTCTCTTGTGGCGTTGGGCTTCGCGTAGGCAATGTTGTTGTGGATGCTCGTCGAGAACAAAAACGGCTCATCTGGAACAAGGCTTATCGCTGAGCGAAGACTGCGCTGTGTAACTTCACCTATGTCCTGGCCGTCCAGTGCAATAACGCCTGCCTGTAATTCATAAAAGCGCATCAATAAACGTGAGATAGTCGATTTTCCGGACCCTGTGCGTCCAACTATGGCGACCGTCTGGCCTGCAGGAATTTCGAGATCGAAACCGTCCAGAACAGTTGGCGGACTTTCAGTCCCCACCTTGCCGCCGACCAACTCGGTTCCGTAGGCAAACTTCACGCTAGAAAAAGAAACCCTTCCTTCGAGAGGAACGAAGTCGATAGCGCCTGGGTGGTCGTCTACCCCTGGAGGCTCATCAAGAATCTCGTAGATTCGTTCTGCTGAAGCCTTAGCTCGTTGCCCCAAGATCAGGAGCATGCCTATGAATCGGAAGGGTGCTTGGAGAAGTAAAATGTAAAGATTGAAGGAGATCAAATCGCCGACTGATAAAGCTCCATCGATGGTTTGAAGACCCCCGACCAAAAGCACTGTCGCAAGAGCGACTCGCGGAAGGTTCTCTATCAAAGGAGTATGAGAAGCTCGGGTTCGGTGTTGAACAAGGTTCGCCCAGCGCAGGCGTTCAGCGCCCTTAGCTAGAGCGTGGATTTGTTGGCGTTCAGCAGCAAATGCCTTCACGACCCTAACGCCGTTAACTGATTCGTCGACGACGGTAGCGATCTCTGCCTGACGTGATTGCACGACCCAAGAAAGCGGAAACATGATCTTCCGCAGACGCTGACCAATAGCGAAAACTCCTGGCAGCGCAATCATCGTTACGGCTGTAAGCGGAATGCTGATTGCTGCCATCAAGCCAATAGCGATGATGAAACTCAAAAACTGAACGGCCATGATGGGAGCGAAGGCCATAAACATTTGAACTGACCTGATATCCGAATTTGCTCTACTGATGATCTGACCACTTTGAACACGATCAAAAAAAGAAAATGACAGGCGACCCAGATGTTGGAAGAGCAGTGTTCGCAGCTGGTACTCGACTTTGAAGGCCATGCCGTAGAGCCCGTAGCGATAGCCGAATGTTGCTGATGCCCGAGCGACTCCCAGGATTAGAAGAATCACTACGAAGAGAGACAGGGAGCTGGTTTGTTCGATCAGAGCCCGATCCACGGCCAGACCAATGAACCTCGGAACAAGAATTTGGGCCGTCATGGCAATTATTGCTGCCACAATTGACCACATAATTCGCCACTTGTGGGTCATGACGATAGGACTTATCCGCTTTAACCAACCCAATGAACTGTCACTGCGAATTGTCTCTTCGACAGGAGGGTAGCTGGACCACTCGCGCACCGGTTCGAAGGTCGCATTGTCCTGAGGCATTGACTGGAGGCTACCTTGGCGTTTAACAAGTGCGGATAGAGAATGATTCGTGGAGGTGTTCACTATCGATCCCCTTTTGGGCCTAGCTGCTGTAACGACCCTTGTCGCGCTTAACGGGATTTTCGTTGCGGGTGAGTTCAGCCTTGTAGCTGTCGATGTCGAACGCGTCGAAGTTATGGCTGAACAGGGGCATCGACGCGCCCGTGTGGTGCGCAAATTGTTGAGTCGTTTGAGTTTCCACCTTGGGGGAGCGCAACTCGGAATTACGGTCACTTCGTTGCTTTTGGGTTTCATTGCAGAAGACGCGATCGGCGCGCTTTTGGATTACCTCCCTGGAGTCGACCTGCGTCCCGGGCCGACTCGCGCAGCGACAGCCATCGCTATCGCCGCAGTCATTCAGATGGTTTTCGGTGAATTAGCTCCGAAGAACCTGGCTATATCGCGTCCGTTAGGGACGGGCCTTTGGCTCAGCTCAATCCTCAGGGTCTATGGATTGCTATCGGCTCCAGTAACAGCAGCGTTTAACGGACTTGCTAACCGGCTTCTCCGCTGGGGAGGAATAGAACCGGCTGAAGAATTGCGATCCCTGAGATCTCTGGAAGACCTAGAGCATTTAGTTCGAGCATCCAGCGACAGGACAATCGGCGAGGAAGAAGCAAGGCTGATTACGCGGACATTGCGGTTATCAAGAAAGGACGCTGCCGACGCGTTAACTCCGAGAACTTCAATGGTGGCGTTGAAGGGATCAGGGACAACTTCCGATTTAGTGGCGAGCGCAAGAGAAAGCGGATTTTCTCGGTTCCCCGTGATGGGTGTCGACCTCGACGACATCGTCGGAATGGTCGAAGTCAAAGATGTTTTTGCCCTCAATGCTGAGGATAGAGAAAGACAATCGTTGGGACAGATACTGAGGCCCGTGGTGATCGTCCCAGAACACCGTGAGCTAGATGGTGTCCTTCTCGATCTGGAATTGGCTTCTAGCCGGTTAGCTGTTGTGGTGGATGAGCACGGTGGGACTGCGGGTTTGATCACACGAGAAGACATTCTTGAGGAACTGGTGGGCGACATAGCCGACGAATACGACGACCCAGTCCCTATTACAGCCGCGAGAAGTGATGGGAGCTGGATCATTGAGGGTTTGAAGTCGAGAGGTGAAATCGAAGAAATCCTGGGACTACGCCTCCCAACCGGGCCATTCGAGACGTTGGCGGGCTTCATACTGCAACAGGCAGGTGCCATTCCTGAAGTTGGTTATGCGTTTGAGTGGCAAGGTTGGAAGTTCGAGGTTCTGAGCAAAGAAAATTTAAGAATCGCTGATGTGGCTGTTGAATCTCTGAGCGAAATCAACGATTCTTCAGCAAACGAAAGGCGACCAACATGACCTTGGTCGCAATCGTGGTTGGGCTGGTACTAATCGTTTTCAACGGCGCCTTCGTAGCGCTGGAGTTTGGGCTGCTCGGAGCCATGAAGTCAGCAATAGAATCTGAAGCAGCCACAGGGAGGAAGTCCGCTATCGCGGCGCAACGTCTCCAAAAAGATGTGCTCACCGCCCTAGGCGGAGCACAGCTTGGTATAACCGTATGCTCTCTCGTGCTTGGTCGGCTGGCAGAACCAGCTGTCGCTTCAGTGCTTGAACGGATACTCGAGCGTTTTTTTGAAATAGACGAAACCGTTTTGCACTCAATTGGATTTGCTGTCGCCTTAAGCGTGGTTGTTGTATCTCATATGGTGCTGGGAGAAATGGTCCCGAAGAGTTTGGCGATCACGGGGCCACAACGCACTTTGCTTGTTCTAGCTCGACCGATGTCGGCCTATTTGGTGGTGTCCGGACCGATTATTCGCCTACTGAATGGTCTTGTTAACGCTTTACTCAAGTTGTTTCGTGTAGAGCCGGCTTCAGAGTTGGATGAAGCGGCGACCAGTGCAGAGCTCGCGTTGATGGTCGATGAATCTCATGATCAAGGACTTATCGATAACCAAGAATATGCGTTGATTGAAAGTGCGATTGCTTTTGGTCAGGCCCCCGCTTCGTCGGTGATGGCTGAAATTGAGGATGTTGATTCTGTCTCCGTGAATTCTTCGATAGTCGAAATCGAGGAACGGATAGTGGAGACTGGACATACGCGGCTGGTTGTTCATGGTCGCGATATGGACGATGTTCGTGGCTTCGTACACAGTAAAGACCTCTTGCGGGTCAGGGAGAAGAATCAATCTTTGGCACCAGCGCTTATCCGCCCCATGCTGCGGGTCGAGCCGGAAAGCCTTTTGCCGGATGTACTTCAACTCATGAGACGATCCCAGATACATCTCGCGGTCGTCACCTCGGAAGGCTTCAACCGTGGCGTCTTAACATTGGACGATGTGATGCGAGGTTTGGTCGGTCCGTTGTTACGTGACCGGTAGATGTGGGACTTCTAAGCCCCCATGGCGTGGTATCCGCCATCCACGTGAACGATTTCGCCCGTCGTCTTAGGGAACCAATCCGACATCATGGCCAAAGTTGTTCGGGCCACCGAATCTTGGTCATGGACATCCCACCCCATAGGGGCTCGAGATTCCCAGGCTTCTTCAAAATCTGAGAATCCGGGGATCGACTTGGCCGCCATCGTTCTAATGGGCCCAGCTGAAACGAGATTAACTCGTATGCCTTCAGGTCCCATTGACTTAGCCAAATAACGAGCTGTTGATTCGAAAGCAGCTTTGGCTACGCCCATCCAGTCGTACACCGGCCATGCGACTGAGGCGTCGAAGGTAAGTCCCACGACGTTACCTTCGGCCTTCGCTAGTAAGGGCTGAAGACCTCCGGCTAAGGCCTTAAGGCTGTAAGCCGATATGTGAAGTGCGACGCTAACGTCCTCCCATTCAGCGTTGAGGAAGTTGCCTCCCAGACAAGCTTCGGGCGCATAACCGATTGCGTGCAGAACGCTGTCTAAGTAGCCCCAACGGGCTGTTAATTCTTTAGCCACTGCCTCAATTTCGTTGGGCTCAGTCACATCCAACGGCAAAACATCACAAGCTTCAGGCAACTTTCGGGCGGTCCGTTCCGTCAAACGCATTGCTCTACCCGCTCCGGTGAGGATCACTTCGGCGCCCTCGAGTTGAGCCAGCTTGGCAACCTCAAATGCCAATGAGGCATCAGTTAGAACACCTGTGATTAATACCTTTTTCCCATCCATGAGACCCATGAACATTGTCCTCCGTTTGATGTATCGGCGCTCTTCTGATGCACCTGTTATGTAACTCGCGGAATGAAGTCACCGTATCCCTCTTCTGGACAGTACCGTGGCACGTCATGCGGATAGGCATTGTTGGAGGAACTGGACCTGCAGGATCGGCTTTGGCGGCGCGTCTTGCTGATGTTGGCTACGAGGTTGTTTTGGGCTCTCGATCGAAGTACCGATCAATGGAAGTAGTCGACAGCATCGTGGATAGGTGGCCTGATCGAGATTTGGCAGTGACGCCCTCAGACAACCTGGGAGCTGCTAAGTGCGAATTCGTAGTGATCGCAACTCCTTGGGATGCAGCAGCGATCACAGCCAGAAGTGTGGAGGATCAGGTGAGAGGGAAAGTCGTAGTGACAATGTCCAACGCGCTAGCGCGGGTTGACGACGAGTTCGTCCCGTTGATTCCGCCCCGAGGTTCAGTTGCGGCGTCTGTGCAAGCGTCGCTTCCGGATTCTAAAGTTGCAGCAACGCTGCAACACGTTCCAGCCCAAGAGCTAGGCAACTTAGAAGAGCCCCTCGATAGTGACATTCTTATCTGTAGTGATAACAAGGAAGCCACTGATTTAGTGGCCGAAGTAGTTGGAAAAATTCCGGGAACCCGAGCTCTCGATTGCGGAAACCTATCCAACGCGACAGCCATCGAAGCCTTTACAGCTGTCCTGCTGCAACTCAATACCCGTTATAGAACCCGGGTTGCTTTGAAATTGGTAGGCCTGGAATGATTGTTGGGTTGCGATCCTGGCTAAGAAAAGGCCAACTAATCCAGCGTCCTTGTGTCGACTTATCTGCAGAACTTAAACAGCGCACCGACACTAGCTGGTTCCACCAAATCTTCGGTATGGCGAGAAGGTTTTCATGGATGGTTTAGAGAGGATTTGGGCGACTTGGAGGCGCGCATACGTCAGCGGCGAAACTGGTGAGATTTCGACCGCGTCCAAGGGTCAATGTGTGTTGTGTTCAGTCTTGGATCTAAGAAAGACTGAACCAGGGAAATTGGTGTACTGCGGTAAGACGGCAGCAGTGATTCTGAATGCGTATCCCTATAACACGGGACATGTAATGGTCCTGCCGTACGAACATGTTCCCGATTTTGAACAGCTAGAAAAGGAAACTCGAACAGAAATGTTCGACTTGATCGCCCGATCGATTTCCGCAGTCGAACGCTCCTACAGCCCCGACGGGATCAATATGGGGGCGAACCTGGGAAAGGGTGCTGGAGCCGGAATCCCAGACCATCTTCATGTCCACGTTCTGCCACGTTGGGATAGCGACACGAACTTTATGACTACAGTCGGCGGGACGCGTGTTTTGCCAGAAGATCTTGACTCCACTCTCAGGCGCCTACAAGAGGCTTTCGATTGAGACCTTGCCCAAGGACCATTGGCAGGTAGCGTAATTACCGTGGACGACAGAGAAGTGCGCGACGAACTTCCCGAGGATCTCGATCGAGGGTTTGTCGGCGCCTACAAATTTCCTGACAATAAAAGACGGAAAACCACTGGTTGCCTTTATCTGCTTGTGGCGGTCTTCGTGGGGTCCTGGTCTTATTGGATTGACGGCGAGCCCGTACTGGTTAACGGCGGCTTGATTCTTGGTTGTGGCGGCCTAGGGTTGTTCGGGTTATACAGCCTTTTCGCGGGGCGGGCTTTCGGACTTGATGAAAGCGCAGCGCTAGTGGCCGCCAACCGAGCAGTCGGGTTTCCCGTCGGGCATGCCAGCGCCCAGCTTGGTTGGAGAGGTCTGATGAGTCGGCCGACATGGAAAATGTTGGTTTACTCGGCCGAAGACCCGCCAGTGAATCGAGGCCTAGTCCTAGTTGATGCCATAGATGGCAGCATCGTTGATTTCTTTGTCGAAGATAATCCAGAAGATTGGATCGAGACCTCAAACCCCAAAGGGGAATAGAAGGTAGTGGCTGATGTTTGATGGAAACTTTCGCAACGGTGTCGACCGCGTCGTTCGGCCAGTCGGACGCTGGCTTGTTCGGCTAGGCGTTAGTGCCAACTTTTTAACCTGCATCGGCCTCGTTATGTCGGTAGTAGCTTGCGTACTAATCGGCAAGGGTCAGTTGCGGCTGGGGCTTGCCTTCTTAATTTTGACTGCGGTCCCTGACCTTTTGGATGGCGCTGTAGCGATGGCTGCAGGTACCTCCTCCAAGAGGGGCGCTTTCTTCGATTCGACAGCTGATCGTGTTACCGATGGCCTTCTCCTCTGCGGGATTTCTTGGCATCTAGCTGAGAGCGAGGGCGGAACCATCATGCTTCTGCCTATGGCAATACTAGGCGTCTCCTCAGTGATTAGTTACGAAAGAGCTAAAGCAGAGCTATTGGGATACGACGCAAAGGGCGGTTTGATGGAGCGCGCTGAACGCATGGTGGTTCTGGGGTTCGGTCTATGCTTTCAAGCCGTATTGATTCCGGTGCTCTGGTTCATGCTGGTAGTTACGGCGGTCACAGCCATACAACGATTCGTTAAGGTCTGGCGACAAGCGACAGTCGATATGCCTAGTTCCAACAGTAAGAGCTGACATTGGGATGGCAGGGCGCAACGGCGCTCTATCGGCTAGGGGCTTTGGCAGCCCGAACTTTGCCTAACCCTATTGCGCAGGCATTACCTGAGGTCGCTGCTTTTCCACTCAGCTGGGCCTTGAGAAGTAAACGCTCATTGGTAAAACGACATATGCGGCGCGCATTGCCGCCCGGTAGCGATGACAAAGCAATTAAGACCGCAACCAGAAAAGCATTCGCCTCGTACACGCGTTACTGGATTGAATCCTTTCGACTCCCAACCCGCAGCGGCAAACAACTTGCAGAAGGCATCAAGGTCCCCGACTATCGTCATGTAGAAGAAGCCTTAAGCCGAGGTAACGGGGTCATCCTCGCCCTCCCACATTTAGGAGGCTGGGAATGGGCAGGCTTTTGGATGGCCAGCGTAAACGACCTGCCAATCACCGTCGTTGTCGAACCAATAGAACCACCGGAACTATTCGATTGGTTTGCCGGTTTTCGCTCAAAACTTGGCATGAAAGTAGTTGCCCTCGGACCCTCAGCCGGAACCGAAATAGCCACCGCTCTAAAAAATAACGAAATAGTTTGCTTGCTCTGCGACAGAGATATTGCAGGAGGAGGCATCGAGGTCTCTTTCTTTGATGAACCGACAACGCTCCCAGGAGGTCCTGCCCTCATGGCGTTGAGGACAGGGGCCGCATTGTTGCCTACAGCAGTTTATTTTGAGCCCAACGGAAATCACCTTGGTCTGGTGAGGCCACCAATTGAGGTGACCAGAAAGGGCACACTTAAAGAAGACGTAACCCGAATAACAAATCAGGTTGCTCAAGAATTGGAATTCTTAATTCGCAAGGATCCCGAACAGTGGCACCTCTTCCAACCCAATTGGCCCAGCGATCTACTCAACCAAACATGAATGGTTCAAAATTCGAGCGTGGAGTGACCAAATAATCACCTAGCGTTATCTGATGTGCGGATAGGAATCATCTCGCCCTACAGCCTTAGCAGCCCTGGAGGTGTCCAGAGTCAGGTCCTCGCGCTTTCAAGAGCTTTAAACAAGCTCGGCCACAAGGTAAGAGTGATGGGTCCTTGCGACGGAGCGCCACCTGAAACCGGAGTGACACCCTTAGGCGCGAGTATCCCAACCTTTGCAAACGGTTCGATTGCGCCAATCGCTCCAGATCTAGCCTGCACGCTGAGAACAATCAGAGCTTTCCGCGACGAAGAATTCGATGTGATTCACATCCATGAGCCCATATGTCCTGGGCCATGTCAAACCGCTTTGTTCCTGAGGAGCGCCCCGATAGTGGGGACATGGCATGCAGCAGGTGGCAGTAAGGCTTATCTGACCCCGGGAGTTAAATGGCTAGCTACGAGAATGAACATCCGCGCAGCAGTGTCCCAAGACGCCAGAGACATGGCACACGAAGCCCTTGGAGGCAACTATGAAGTCGTCTTCAACGGAATAGAAGTAGACAACTTTATTGACGCAGCGGCAACGAAGCCTGATGGGCCAACAATCGCATACGTTGGTCGACATGAACCACGTAAAGGATTGAACGTTCTCCTCGAGGCTATGGTGAAGCTGCCTCAAAATATTACCCTCTGGGTTATGTCTGATGGTCCCCAAACTGAAGAGTTGCGGGGCAAGTACGAAGACGATCGGCGAGTTCACTGGCTTGGACCAGTGAGCGAGCAAGAGAAAGTGGAACGAATCAAGGGCGCCGACGTACTGTGTGTCCCTTCTTTAAGAGGCGAAAGCTTCGGAATTGTCCTGCTAGAAGCAATGGCAGCGGGGACACCGGTTGTCGCTAGTGATTTACCTGGCTATCGAAACGTAGCTTCTGCAGGAGACGAGGCTTACCTTGTGCCACCCGGCGACCCCACCGCCTTAGCCGATGGTCTACTAAAGGTGATTAAAGATGCAGATTTATCCGCTCAACTTGCGGAGTCTGGTCGAAAACGAGCATTGGAGTTCTCCATGGACAGACTTGCGGAAATCTATGTTGATCTTTATGCACAAGCCATTGAGGTCGAACGGCAAGATCCCGACCGAGGCGGCTGGCGCGGAGAGCTAAGTCGAATGGGGTGGCCTTTCGAACTCTTCGGTAAGGCTGGCCACACTCTGCAATAAGTAACGAGCGGCGCCTGCTTAGGGCCGTACACTGCGACACAGAGTTGCCCGAAAATACTGGAGACACGGAATATTGATGGATGACCTGAGCGACAAAAATCAACAAATCGCAGGTTTCCTTAAGGGCTTGTTCGGTTTTTGTGTACTTATCTTTTCGATCGGCCTGTCTCTACTCTTAAACATTGCACTTCCGCGGTCCGTCGCTCTCTTAGCCGGATTTTTGGTTCTACTTTCACTGCTTTGGGCCACTCTGACGGCGGAACGACGCCTCTTAGACGGTTTGCCGGGGAGTCGGCTAGCCGAAGGTGACCACCCACGTATCACCAACTTGGTTGAAGGTCTCTGTCTTTCTACAGGTATCTCGCCACCACAAATTCATGTACTCCCATCAGAGGGACGCAACGTCGCCGCCTTTGGCAGGTCAGTCAACGCGTCGACTTTGGTCATCACCACGGGTTTTCTGGAAGCAGCTACCCGAATTGAGCTAGAAGCGGTGCTTGCCAACCGAATTTCTCAGATAGTGACGAACAGGATTGTTCTAGCAACGGTGGCCGCAGCAACCTTTGGTCTCGTTGTAGGCCCAGCATCGTTCCAGGTCCGGCCATTTGCGATTATGTCGCTGCAGCTGAAACATAAAATAGGGTTGCTGCTAGACCCCAGCGATGACTTCTCAGGAGATATTGCGGGAACAGGTATAACCCGATACCCGCCGGGCATGGTTGAGGCCATTGAAATGGCTAAGGACAAGACTTTCATTCCCGAAACTAGCCCGATCCTGGACCCTTTCTGGCTCTTCCCATCGAACTCCGAAACAAATAGACCATCTATCGAAGCTCGGGCGACGGTGCTTCGCGAGATGTGAAACAGCAATGAAAATTCGCATGCTGGTTATTGGAATTTGTGCACTGGCTTTAGCCGCGTGCGCCCCTGACGCACCAGATGCGCACTTAACGCAACAGCCCGACGTAACTAGCGTTAAGTCCACATCGACGACCACACACCAGACGACACCGATCAACGAAAAACAGGCTGCTCCCTCTGAGGCCGAAAACTCGAAAGCACCCCAAATTCCATCAACGTCAACTTCCCTTGGTGAGCTAGGTGAATCTTCAACTAACAAGGTCATCGCTCCCTACAGAGGAACTCCCGCCCAACCAACTCTGCTGTTGCAGCCGAGGTTGGCGTTAAAGGTCGATAACGCGCCAACTGCCCTTCCACAGGAAGGTCTACAGCAAGCAGACATCGTCTTCGAAGAACTAGTAGAGGGAGGCTTGACTAGGTTTCTCGCTATTTTTCATTCCGAAGTGCCGGAATTTGTTGGGCCTATTCGCTCTGGTCGTTCAAGTGACATACCGCTGCTAATGCCATTCGACGGAGCTCTCTTTGGGTGGAGCGGCTCCAACCGGGCGTTTCGTCGGCTTTTGGATACCGTGGCAATCCAAGATGTTGGGGTTTACGAAAATCCAGCTCAGTACTGGCGTAACAGTGACCGAGTTTCGCCAAGTAATTTGTGGGCGCGATCAACTCATTTACTTCAACAGGCCGAAATTGAACAAACTCCTATTGAACCACTTTGGCCGTTTGAAGAACCATTAGAGGAACCGTTGGACCCGAGCCTCAAGGTTGGGGGAGTGCAAGTCAACTGGGGGTCAGCCGAGGTGTCGTTTATTTGGGCCGATGACTCCCAGGGTTGGAAGAGATTTCAGAACGGTAAAGAACACTTAGCTGTAACAAGCGGAGGTGATGAAAGCCAAATAACAGCAGAAAATGTTGTTATCCAATTCACGAAATACGTTCTGACAGAGGAAGTTGATGGCAATGGGGTGCGAATTCCATTGGCTCAACTGTCCGAAGGGTCAGGTGCGGCTTGGATACTCAAAAACGGGTCGATCACAGAGGGACGTTGGAACAAACCCAACATCACGGTGCACACGCAATTCCTCGATAAAGCTGGAGAGCTTATCCCAATGGCTCCTGGTGCTACTTGGGTTTTGTTGGTACCAAGAGACTCGGCAACAATCATTAACGCGGATGGCTAAACGAAGCGACTCGTTCTGCAACTGATCGGCTTAGACTGAGAGCATGGCAGATAGTACGAGCGGATCAGATTCACAAATCGGCACAGTGCGAGTTAAGCGAGGGTTAGCCGACATGCTTCGTGGTGGCGTCATCATGGACGTAGTTACTCCGGCCGAGGCAAAGATCGCAGAAGACGCTGGCGCTGTTGCAGTAATGGCCCTTGAGCGCGTACCCGCAGACATTCGACGAGATGGGGGAGTAGCTCGCATGAGTGACCCCGCTATGGTCGAAGGAATACAGGAAGCCGTCACTATCCCTGTGATGGCCAAAGCAAGAATCGGGCACTTTGCAGAGGCTCAGATCCTGGAATCGTTAGGCGTCGACTACGTCGACGAATCCGAGGTCCTGACGCCCGCAGACGAAGCTCACCACATTGACAAATGGGCGTTCACCGTTCCCTTCGTGTGCGGAGCCACAAATCTTGGCGAAGCCCTGCGCAGAATCTCTGAGGGTGCTTGCATGATTCGATCAAAGGGAGAAGCGGGAACGGGCAACATCGTCGAGGCTGTACGTCACCTGAGATCGATCTTGGGCGACATCCGAAAGATCACCCAAGCAGATCAAGCCGAGCTGTTCGACTGGGCTAAGCGACTACAAGCGCCGCTGGGGCTTGTCCAGGAGGTTGCAGAAACGGGAGCCCTGCCGGTTCCAATGTTCTGCGCTGGCGGCATCGCCACTCCCGCAGATGCTTCTCTAGTAATGCAGTTAGGAGCGGAAGCAGTGTTCGTTGGTTCAGGGATTTTCAAAAGCGAAGATCCTGCACCACGCGCCAAGGCCATTGTCGAAGCAACGACCCATTTTCGGGACCCTGCAGTGGTAGCGAAAGTAAGCCGAGGACTAGGTGACGCCATGCCTGGACTTGAAATAGATGAGCTTGACACCAAGCTCGCCGAACGTGGCTGGTAGAAAAACACATTGGCACCGATAGTTGGGGTATTGGCGCTTCAAGGTGCCTCAAGAGAACACTCTGCGGCCTTGGAAAAGCTTGGAGCGACTGTCCGTCAAGTCCGACTACCACAGGACCTAGCTGGCCTTGACGCGATAGTTCTTCCCGGTGGAGAGTCAACAACTATTTCGATGCTTTTGGAATCGAGCGAGACCTTTGAGCCCCTTGGGAACTTGCTGAACCAGGGTCTGCCAGCTTTAGGGACTTGTGCTGGCATGATTCTGCTATCCAAGGAGGTGTTAGATGGCCGACCGGACCAGAGGTCTTTCGCTCAAATTGGTATTGCCGTCCGTCGAAACGCTTTCGGTCGGCAAATAGCAAGTTTCGAAACTGATCTGAATATAAGGAACCTAGATCAGCCCTTCCCGGGCGTGTTTATCCGAGCGCCTGGAGCAGACATCCTTGAACCTTCGGTAGAAGTACTCGCGACCGTTCAATTGGACTCTGGCGAAGAGACCCCTGTTTTTTGTCGCCAAAAAAACGTGTTAGTAACGAGTTTTCACCCGGAATTGACCGATGATTTGCGTGTGCACCAGTTTTTCTTGGAACATCTCTAAACATCGAACAGTTATGACCGACTGTTCATCGTCGTTCTATTCCGTCAACAACAGTGGCAGAATGTGAATCGGAGGTATCGAAGTGTCCGGGCATTCTAAATGGGCAACCATTAAACATAAAAAGGGTGCGGCAGACAAAGCCCGCGGAAAGCTTTTCGCCAAGCTGATCCGTCAGGTTGAAGTCGCAGCCCGCGAAGGTGGCGGAGACCTGGAGTCAAACGCGAATCTGCGCACTATGTATCAAAAGGCTCGAGACAACTCTGTTCCACTCGACACGATTGAACGGGCCATAAAACGTGGAACCGGTGAACTAGAGGGTGTCAACTACGAACAAGTCGCATATGAAGGGTATGCCCCTCATGGCGTCGCCATGTTCGTCGATGTGCTTACCGACAACAGGAACAGAACCGGAGCCGAAATCCGAAGTGTATTTACCCGAGCTGGGGGGTCCCTAGCTGAACCTGGAGCGGTCGCATGGCAATTCGACCGGAAAGGGGTCGTGCTGGTTCCGTTAGCGGCTGACGAAGACCAAGTGATGATGGTGGCGCTCGAGGCTGGAGCTGAGGATGTGATAGCAGAAGGCGATGTGTGGAGGGTGACCACAGACCCCTCCGACACAATCTCGGTTCGAGAAGCGCTGCAAGGGTCTGGTATCGAAGTTTCATCGACCGATTTGACGTACTTGCCGCAAAACGTGGTTGAACTCTCATCTAGTGGTGACGCAGCGCAGGTCTTAGCTGTAATGGACGCACTGGATGACCATGATGATGTGCAGGGCGTTTATGCCAACTTCGACGTTCCAGATGAGGTATTGGCAGAACTAGCCAAAGGCTGATCGGCATGGTCGGCGATGTCATGTACAATCGAACCTGTGTTCGTTTTGGGTATTGACCCCGGCCTATCGAGATGCGGATATGGCGTCGTGGAGCAGTCGGGTCGCAAGGCTGAGGCTGTAGCGATCGGTGTTATAAGAACCCCGGCGAAGGCGCCTACAGCTGAACGGCTTGCATGGATGCAAAAAGAATTTGTAAAACTCATTGAGGAACATAAGCCAGATGTAGTTGCAATAGAACGTGTGTTTTTTCAGGTGAATGCCAAAACAGCTATGGGAGTAGCTCAAGTAAGCGGACTAGCGATGGCTATAGGACACTCTTCTGGCGCTGAAGTTGTTGACTACACACCCAATCAAGTCAAGGAAGCCGTTGCCGGCTGGGGAAGCGCCAATAAAGACCAAATGCAACGTATGGTGCAATCGTTATTGGGACTACCCGAAGTACCAACGCCTGCCGATGCAGCAGATGCTGCAGCTGTAGCTCTCTGCCACCTGGCTCATGCTTCGAGTCGACAACTAGCTAAGACTTCGAAACTTTCATGATCGGCTCACTTCGAGGCAGGCTTATCGATAAGGAACCTGATGGAGAGATCGTCGTCGAAGTTAGCGGCGTCGGGTATCGGGTCTTTGTTAATCCTCGAACTCTTGCAGACCTTGCTGAGATCGGAAGTGAAGCATTTGTGCATATCCATCATCAGATACGTGAAGACAGCCAGCAGCTGTACGGGTTTGCAACGCTTGCGGAACGCAAGTGCTTCGAATCTGTGATCGGCGCTCATGGTGTTGGTCCAGCACTAGGTATGGCTGTTTTGGCTACCTTGCCGCCTGATGAGCTTCGTCACGCAGTAGCAACCGATGATGTCGATGCGCTCTGCCTTGTTCCGGGCGTTGGAAAAAAAACCGCTCAAAGAATGGTGTTAGAACTTAAGAACCGGCTTGAAATCACTGGAGATGAAGGCGGCGGCCCGGTCTCTACTTCAGGAGCAGGTGCGCCATCGGCCCTAACTGATGTCCGCGAAGCTCTTAACCAAATGGGCTTTGGGTCAGAAGAAATCAGACGTGCAGTCGAGGGTCTAGAAGGGGAAGACACTTCAACGATGTTGCGCGATGCTCTCCGACGGATGAGTCGCTGATGGCTGAAAACGAATGGGGTCGAGAAGAAGGTTTTAGTAGGGGTGAGAAGAAGAACCGCGATGAGCTCTTGAGCGCTGAAGTAGCCGTTGACGACAATGACGAAGCAGGATTACGTCCACGTCGGTTAGACGAATTCGTTGGACAAACAGAACTTAAAGAGCATCTTGGAGTGTTGCTTGATGCAGCACAGGCGCGGCAGCAAACGCCCGACCACCTTTTGTTTGCAGGTCCGCCAGGCTTGGGGAAAACCACCCTGGCAGGGATTATTGCGGCTGAAGTTGGCGTAACTATGCACATAACCTCGGGTCCCGCTATTGAACGAGCAGGAGACCTAGCAGCTATTCTCACGAACCTCGCAGATCGCGATGTTTTATTTATCGATGAGATTCATCGACTGCCAAAACAAGTGGAAGAAGTGCTCTACCCAGCCATGGAAGACTTCCAGCTAGACGTTGTGTTGGGAAAAGGTCCAGCGGCTCGATCGATTCGCTTCGATCTGCCGCCGTTCACTTTGGTTGGAGCGACTACCCGCACTGGATTGATTGCTGGACCACTCCGAGATCGGTTCGGACTCGTCGAAAGGCTTGACTATTACGATGCGGGCGAGTTGCAATCAATCGTTGAGCGTGCAGCGGGAATCCTCTCGGTCGCAGTCGAACCCGAGGGTGCGGCTGAAATAGCGAGCAGGAGCCGAGGAACGCCACGTATAGCAAATCGGTTGCTGCGCAGAGTGCGAGACTTTGCCGAAGTTAGGGCGAATGGAGTTATAGACGTCAAGGTCGCGCGTGATGGCTTGGCGCTATTTGGGGTGGACGAACTTGGTTTGGACAAGATTGATCGATCCATCCTGGAATCGATAGCAATCACTCATGTCGGAGGGCCCGTAGGTTTATCGACCTTGTCGATTAGCGTCGGTGAACAACCAGAGACACTCGAAGATGTGTATGAACCTTTCTTAATTCAACAAGGGTTACTTCAACGTACTCCCCGTGGTCGAGTGGTCACAGCAGCAGCTTTTGAACACCTTGAAATAGCACCGCCCAAACAATTCAATGAAGATCCTTCGCTATTCGATGAGAAGTAAGGCGTCCTAGATGGGTTGCGACCGCGTTTGGTACGGCGCATACGGCTCAAATCTCCTAAAGGAACGTTTTCTTCGGTATATCGAAGGTGGTGCTTACGCACCCAACCATTCGGAGCATGTGGGTGCCCGCGATAAGCGGAACCCCGGAACCAAATCTCCGTTAGTGCACGGTCCGTGGCGTCTTTCGTTTGGCCAAAGTTCGGAGCGATGGGGCGGCGGTGTCGCTTTTCTCGATCCCGAGGTGGATGAAGGGGCGTGTATTCGTTGCTGGGACGTTACTCCTCAACAATTCATGGATGTAGCGGCCCAAGAAAATGGTCTTGACCCAGGTGCGGTAGAGATTGATCTAGGGAAAGTGAAAGATGCAGGGCAGCTCATTATTGGGGACACTTGGTACGCCAGAATTGTGTACCTAGGCGAATATCTGGGACAACCGTTAATGACCTTTACAAGCCCCAGCACGGTAAAGGTCAATGCCCCTGGGGAAAGCTACTTGTCGGTCATTCTCAAAGGATTTTTGGAAGTAGCCCCCACACAACTAGATCAGCACCTAGACCGATTGATGAGAGCACAAGGAGTAGATTCTGCATGGACTCGAGAGAGTCTGTTGGAACTGGCAAACTTGGAGAACTTAAATTAGCGACGATCCGAGCACTGAACAGTCGTCCCAGGACATAAGGGAATTCGACTATGAACTACCTGAGAGAGCGATAGCTCAAAATCCCGCCGAACCACGGGACAGCGCCAAATTGCTTGTTGATTTAGGTCATGGGCAGCCCTTTGAGCATGCGAGAGTAGCCAACTTGCCTGAGCTCATAGTCGAGGGCGATGTAGTTGTGGTCAATGAGACGAGTGTTATTCCTGCTCGCCTGCAGCTCAAGAAGGTGACTGGTGGAGTTGTTGAAGTTCTGTTACTAGAACCCATTGCAGGCGGCTGGTCCGCCCTAGTGAGGCCAGGGCGACGCGTGAAAAGTGGAACGGAGTTACGAAGTGAAAAAGATCCTGATCTGCATGTAATTGTGGGAGATGAAATCACTGAAGACGGTCAAAGAAAGGTAGTGGTAATGCATGGAGACGAACCGGTTTCAAACGCAAGTGAGACCGGGAGACTTGCCAAGGCCGGTGAATCGCCACTCCCACCATACATAAGGTCAAAAGCGCACTCTCCAGGGCGGTACCAAACCGTCTACGCGAGAACCCCCGGTTCGGTAGCAGCTCCCACAGCCGGCCTCCATCTGACTGAAGGGTTGCTTCAACAAATCAGAGATAAGGGGGCACGAATCGAAAAAGTAGATTTAGTCGTTGGGATTGGGACCTTCCGACCTGTAACCGTGGATGACCCAGCTGATCACATTATGCATAGCGAAAGTTACAAAGTCGACGAAAGCGCGTGGGAGGCTTGCCAAGCAGCCGAACGAGTCGTAGCTATTGGGACGACTACGGTCCGGGCGCTTGAATCGGCGGCACGTGGGGCTTTGTCAGGACGAACGAATCTCTTCTTGCGGCGTGGATCTACATTCGAAATTGTTGATGCGCTGATGACGAACTTCCACATGCCTCGCTCCACGCTTCTGATGATGATTGATGCATTTATTGGAAACCGTTGGAAAGACATATACCGGGAAGCCCTAGAGAAGGACTACAGGTTTCTTTCCTTTGGTGACGCAATGTTTCTGCACAAGGCAGAGAGTTGAACTTGCCTCTGCCATGCTGGAGTCACTGTGTCTTTATCCTTTGAACTCCTAGCTTCAGATAACAAAGCTCGCCGAGGTCGTATCCACACCTCGAGAGGTTCATTTGAGACACCAGTCTTCATGCCTGTTGGCACACGGGGCGCAGTGATTCATTTAGATCAGCGCGATTACGAACTGCTTGAACTCGAAGTCGTGCTTGGCAACACCTATCACCTAATGCTTAGGCCAGGTGCTCAGATCATCGAAGAGTTAGGAGGGCTTCATTCCTTCGTGTCCTGGGATGGTCACATGCTGACCGATTCGGGGGGCTTTCAGGTCATGTCTCTAAACGAAAACGTAAAGATTGACGATGATGGCGTTACGTTTACCTCAATTTATGATGGTTCTAAGCTTCGTTTCACACCCGAAGATGCCGTATCTACCCAGCAGCAAATAGGTGCCGATATTCAAATGGCCCTTGATGTTTGCCCAGCCTTGCCGGCCTCTCAAGAAGTTGTGATCAAAGCGATGGAGCGAACCCACGAATGGGCTGCGCGAGCAAAAGCTGCTCACAATAGAACCGATCAATCGCTCTTTGGAATCGTCCAAGGGGGTATCGACCCGGCGCTTCGTAGCAAGAGTGCCAGACACTTAGCGGGCCTAGACCTGCCCGGCTATGGAATCGGGGGGCTGTCAGTAGGCGAAAGTCATGACGAGATGATGCCGGCCTTGAAGGCAACGACCATTGAATTACCGGAGGACCGTCCTCGTTATCTCATGGGTGTCGGCGATCCGGCACGCATTGTTGATGCCATCGGATCGGGCGTCGATATGTTCGACTGTGTATTGCCAACCAGGCTTGCGCGACACGGAACCGTTTTAACCTCGGGTGGAAAGTTGAATTTACGTAATGCGAAACATGCACGTGACGATGAACCTCTAGACCCTGTGAACCCAATGTCTAATAGTTTCAGTCGCGCCTATTTAAGACACCTGATTCAAGTAAAGGAACCGACAGCTGCGCGGATAGCTACCATGCACAACCTTTGGTTCCTTATGGACCTAGTGAAACAGGCGAGGCGTGCGATAGAAGACGGCACCTATGAATCGTTCCGGTTAGAGATACTCGAGACATGGCGATAGAAAGCCAAAGTTTGCCCCGAAGAGTCGAAGATTCACGGAGATGGGGTATGAGCGCAGTACGCTGACACCTCGTTGTTCTAATTTTCGAATCCGGAGTTATTCACCATGGCCCTACTACTGCCAATAATTGTCTTTGCTGGCATGTATTTCTTGATTCTGCGGCCTCAGCAGAAACGAATGAAAGAACGCGAGTCGATGGTGCGAGCTGCGGGCATAGGAGATGAGGTAGCCACCGTTGGTGGAGTCATCGGAATCATCGTGGCCGAAGAAGACGAGAATATCGTTTCGTTGGAAGTTGACACTGACGTGGAGCTAAGGGTTCAGCGACGTTCCATTGGAGAAATCATTACCAAGGCAGAAGCAGCAGATGGACCAGATAATAGTTCCGACGCGACTGACGGCGAAGACTGAACCTCAACCTTTGTTTGAATTGGATTAGATAAGTGCGCCGTTCCCATATCGTTTCTCTCGTCATGGTTCTGCTTGTAGCTGGGGCATCTTTGGCAAGTGTTCTGTCTGCGGGTTGGTCGCCGGTACTTGGTGTTCAACTCCAAGGAGGAGTCGAAGTCGTTCTCCGTCCTGCAGGCGAAGTGTCGGACGAGCAATTCGAACGAGCGATCGAAATTATTCGAAATCGAGTCGATGCGATAGGTGTGGCGGAACCGGATATCACTCGCCAAGGGGACCAAGTAATCATTCAACTACCGGGCGTGAAAGACAAACAAAGAGCGGTAGACCTCATCGGTCAAACGGCCGAACTGACGTTCAGGCCAGTGGTGAGCATCTTTGACACGAACGATCCCAATCAACTTGCAGCTGTGAAACAACTGGTACAAGGTGACGCGCAGGTCGGTGCTTCGGCTGAGCCTGACGAGACCGCCGAGACGAACGAATCAGAGTCACTTCCGACCCTCTCGGAAGTCTTAACGCCACCCGATCAAGACGTGGCATCGGAACAAGTGGTTCTGTTGGGAGCGGAAGGGCAAACCGGATTCGTTCTCGCCCCGGCGGCGCTGACTGGCGAAGTCATTGAGGAAGCGGCAGCCACTTTCCAAGGACAATGGATTGTCAACGTCAGTTTCAATGACGAAGGCGCAGCTTTATTTGATCAGATGGCGGTAGCCAACTATCAACGACAAGTAGCGATTGTTTTGGATGGTGTGGTCGAGTCAGCACCAACGATAAATGCGATGGAATTCGGTGGTCAGGCAGTCATATCAGGCTCATTTGACGAGGAGGAGGCGAAGAACCTTGCGTTGGTGCTTCGGTTCGGCGCTCTGCCTGTCGAATTTGAAAGAGATGACGTACGCACGGTCTCAGCGACTCTGGGCGAAGGGACGCTGCGCGCAGGAGTTATTGCGGGCCTCGTTGGGTTAGCCCTAGTGGGCCTATACATGCTGCTTTATTACCGGCTACTAGGATTAGTAGCTGTATGTAGCTTGGCAGTTAGTGGAGCGACTTTGTGGTCGATTATTGCTTGGCTTGGAGAAAGCCAAGGGTTAGCTCTAACGCTTGCTGGCGCTACAGGCATCATCGTCTCGATCGGTGTTCAAGTGGACTCGAACATCGTCTATTACGAAAGAATCAAAGAAGAAGTTCGAAGAGGTCGTGCTGTCAAATCAGCGGCCGATGGAAGCTTTCGCGCCGCTTTTTCCACCATAATTTGGGCGGACCTTGCATCGCTTATTGGGGCGGGCGTCCTTTACCAGTTGACAACTGGGACAGTAAGGGGCTTTGCGCTCTACCTGGGAATTACGACCCTGATCGACCTAGTGGTCTCATTCTTCTTCATGCGACCTCTAGTAGTTCTGGTAGCCAGACGACTGGTAAATGAAAAGCCAAAGAGACTTGGACTTACCGTGACCCCGGGGGAGACATCGATATGAGCTTTTCTATTAGACGCTTGTATCGCGGAGACACCAGCTGGGACTTCCTTGGAGTTTCAAAACGAGTGCTTACTGGGTCGATTGTTGCCGTCCTGATCTGCGTGGCCGCTTTGTTTGTCCAAGGACTCAATCTTGGTATTGAGTTTGAAGGGGGCGGAGTATGGGAAGCCCCCGCATCCGAAGGTATAACGACTGATGACATACGAGAATCCGCAGCGCGCATTGGTATGAGTGATGCCCGAGTCCAAAAAATCACCGGTGGCGATGATATTTTCCGTGTTCGAGGGGAACTGCCTAGCGGAGAGACAGCGGAATCGATTGGTGCAGAGCTTGCGGCGGCAGCCCAGGTTGACTCGGAAGCAGTAAGTGCGCGAACCGTCAGTCCGTCGTTCGGAGACGAAGTGGCAGGTAAGGCGAGACGGGCACTCGTTGTGTTCTTCATTCTTATTGCTTTGTACCTGACGCTTAGATTCGAATGGAAAATGGCTCTGGGGGCTCTTGTCGCTGTAGCCCACGACATTGCGTTGACGGTCGGTATTTACGCTCTGTTCCAGTTCGAGATCAGTCCAGCGACGGTCGTAGCTTTTCTGACCATCATGGGCTACTCGCTATACGACACGATTGTTGTCTTTGATCGAGTGAAAGACAATGAAAGGTCACTTTCGCTCAAAACACGGATGACATATTCAGATCTTGCCAATGTCTCGCTTAATCAAGTGATCATGAGGTCAGTGAACACCACGATCACCTCGGTGTTGCCAGTTCTTTCACTGCTTGTCGTGGGCTCGCTGATCATGGGAGCGACTACCCTGCAGGAGTTTGCTATCGCTTTGCTAATCGGCCTCCTAGTGGGTTCCTATAGCTCCGTGTTTGTCGCGATGCCTCTCGTCTCCGCCCTCAAACGCCGGGAACCCCATTGGGCTGAACAAGATCGAAGTGCAGAGCTGCTAAGTGAATCAAATTCCATAGAGAATGCCGCTACTGCCTTAGCGGCCGACCGGTATGACAGAAGTTCTCCGCCTAGACCTCGTAAGAAAGGGCGGAAGCGTTGATTAACCGGGGACACTCCACAGATGGAAAAACAGTTCGACGCTGAATCGCTAAAGAATCTGGTCCACGAAGTGCCAGACTTCCCAGAGCCCGGAATCACCTTTCGAGACATAAGCCCGCTGCTCAGACAACCCGCAGCTCTGCAAGCAGCTGCAGTAGCAATGACTTCTGAGTTCGGCACTTTACCTATAACACACGTAATGGGAATCGAATCCAGAGGATTTTTGTTCGGTCCGATGATTGCTCAACATCTAGGTCTTGGATTTTCGCCAATACGTAAACAAGGAAAATTGCCAGGGAAAGTAGTCTCGGAAACCTACGAATTAGAATATGGGATCGACACCTTAGAGGTTCAAGCCGACGCAGTAGGCCCAGACGACCATGTCTTACTTGTCGATGATGTGCTCGCTACTGGCGGAACCTTGTCGGCAGCGGAGCGTCTGGTAGCGGCAACAGGAGCCGAAGTCAGCGCTGCGACGGTGCTTATCGAGCTGGATTTCCTAGGCGGTCGGAAACAACTTGGTGTACGTCACGTTGCTGCCGTGATTCACTATTAGTTAGATGAACATCTACTTGCGGTTAACCCATTAATGGCCACTGTTGCCAGAGTGCTTCCATGGCGCCGATCAGTCGCCCCTGTTCATACAGAAATCCAGGGGGTAGTTGATCGCTACAAAGCAAGGTGGCCACGAAGTTCCTCGGACCTTCTAGTTCGGGCTTACGAAACAGCTAACGCTGCCCATGAAGGTCAAAGAAGGAAGTCTGGAGAGGCATACATACTGCATCCGGTGGCAGTTGCATCGGTTGTAGCGGAAATGGGCCTAGATGACGTTTCGATAGCAGCTGCGCTGTTGCATGATGCAGTTGAAGACACCAGCGCAGAACTAGCCGATATTCAAAGAGAATTTGGTCACGACGTCGCATCTTTGGTTGATGGTGTTACGAAATTGGACCGAGTTCGATTCGCAACCAAACAGGCGCAGCAGGCTGCAACATTGCGAAAAATGTTAGTTGCAATGGCTCGGGACCTTCGCGTCCTATTAATCAAGCTCGCCGACCGCCTTCACAATATGAGAACTTTGGGGGCTCTCCAGCGGACCAAGCAGGAACAAATAGCACGCGAAACGTTGGACGTCTACGCTCCTTTGGCGCACAGGCTGGGAATGCAGGAAGTTAAGAACGAACTAGAAGATTTAGCTTTTGCGGCGTTATACCCGAAACGCTATGCCGAAATCGACCGACTGATTGCTGAGCGAAATCCAGCGCAAGAGGCATACCTAGAAGGAGTGTTAAAGACAATCCGAGGTCAGTTGACTAGTACTGCAGGACAAGTCTTGGTAACTGGTCGAAGAAAACACCACTGGGCTGTGTACGAGAAGATGGTAGTTAAAGGCCGGTCATTCGACGAAATCTTCGATCTGGTCGGCATAAGAGTGGTTGTGCCGACCATCAGAGATGCGTATGGCGCCTTGGGCTCGATACACAGCACTTGGAAGCCAGTTTCCGGCCGGTTCAAAGACTATATAGCCATGCCAAAGTTCAATCTCTACCAGTCGCTCCACACAACAGTGATAGGTCCTGAGGGTGTCAGCTTGGAGGTTCAAATTAGGACCCAAGATATGCATCAGCGAGCGGAACACGGAGTGGCGGCGCACTGGCGGTATAAAGATCCCGCTGAAGGTGCGGGTGCTGAAATGCCATGGCTGAACACAATCGTGGACTGGCAAGCAGAAACCGATGATCCAGAAGAATTTATGCGGACTCTAGCTGTTGACTTGGACCAAGATGAGGTTTATGTGTTTACACCGAAAGGTGACGTCGTGACGTTGGCGACGCAATCAACACCGATCGATTTCGCTTACTCAATACACACAGACGTCGGAGATTCGACCATAGGCGCGAAAATCGATGGAAGACTTGTTCCCCTGGACCGCCAACTTCAATCAGGTGACACCGTTGAAGTGTTTACGTCAAAGGTCGATGGAGCAGGTCCCGCTCGTGACTGGCTGGCCATAGCTACAACACCCAAAGCGCAAAATGGGATCAAACAATGGTTTGCCAAGTCGGACCGAGAGGAAATGCTTGAGCTGGGTAGAGAACAAGTAACCGAAGCCATGAGAAAAGAAGGCTTACGAGCCCAGTTATTGATTGAGAGCGACGAACTTCGTTATGTAGCCGAACAGTTCAATCGCAGCGATTTGACGACTCTCTACGAGGCAGTAGGTAAGGGAGATCTCAAAGCAGCCTCTGTAGCGAAACGCCTAGTAGCTAACCTCCGAGGGGAGGGGAGTCAGCAGCGTTTGCCAGCGAAGCCAGCTCAACACAGAGGCTCTCGGCGCCGCCGAACGAGTGGTGTGCACGTAGAAGGGTTCGATGACTCATTAGTGCGATTGGCCGGATGCTGTAACCCGGTTCCCGGTGATGAGATTCTTGGTTTCGTAACTAAAGGGCGAGGCATTTCTGTGCATCGCAGCGACTGTGCTAATGCGTCAGAACTAGTGGAAGCGTCCGGTGCGCGCCAAGTTGAAGTCGATTGGGATGCAGCCTTTTCGGGTCAGTTTCGAACCAGTGTTGAGGTCAGGGCGTTAGATCGAGATCACTTGCTAGCAGATGTTGTGGTCGTCATCTCTGACCATCACCTCAGTATCGCTAGCGCCCACACCTTTACGGGCGAAGACCAAGTTTCTGTTCTGCAATTCGACATTGAGGTTGGTGATCCAACGCTACTGGAACAACTACTTGGCGCGGTAAGAGAAGTAGACGGGGTTTTCGATGCTCACCGAGTGGTGCCTAACAGCGCTCGGCCTCCGTCATGAGGTAGTCCAGAACAGAGATAAAAGTGTCGGGGAGTTTCGGTCTTAAACATCTACGATGGTGAGTTCACCGGACGTCAACTTCCTCCATTCCCCACCACCCGAGGACCACCAATGTCGAAGAAGGCAAATACCTTCCAAACTCCAATCGGGACACGCGACCTGTTACCGGGAGAGTCCTCCCGATGGGAAGCAGTGATCGAAGTCTTCTCAGGCGTGGCTTCTCGCGCTGGCTTTTCTTTGGTCGACACACCAATTTTTGAAGATGTTGGGGTCTTTACCCGACTAGGAGAGGGAACCGACGTAGTCGGAAAAGAAATGTATGAGTTTCTGGATCGCAGTGAGCGGTCCATGGCTTTGCGACCGGAAGGAACCGCAGCAGTTTGCAGAGCCTTTGCGCAGCACAGGCCGCCCGTTCCGTGGAAGGTTTACTACCGAGGACCATATTTTCGGTATGAAGCTCCCCAAGCTGGACGCTTTAGGCAGTTTCACCAGTTCGGTATTGAAAGCATCGGGTCAGATGACCCCGACATAGACGTCGAAGTGATTGCCTTGGGCTGGAAGGTTCTGCAGGCTGTAGGCATCAATAAAATTGAGCTGCTCCTCAACTCGATGGGTGATCAGGAAACAAGAAGAAATTACCAAGAGGCTTTAACTGCTTTCCTTCGAGAGCACCAAGTAGACCTCGATGAAGAAGACCAGAAAAAAGTTGAGTCTCACCCCTTAAGAGTGTTGGACTCGAAACGGTCAGCCACCCGAAGCGTCACCAAAGAAGCCCCGGAAATAAATGAGTTTCTAAGCACAGATGCTGAGGCACACTTTCAAAGAGTCAGAGATGGTCTTGAGGCTTTGCAGATTCCATTCTCAATCGAACCGAGGCTTGTTCGTGGTTTGGATTACTACACCCACACGACATTTGAGTTTCAAAGCTTGGCCCTCGATAGCGCCCAGAACACTGTTTGTGGTGGAGGAAGGTATAACGGTCTAGTTGAAGAACTTGGTGGCCCAGCAACCCCGGGTATCGGATTCGGCATGGGAATCGAACGGTTGCTCTTAGCATGCGATGCAGAAGAGTCCTTCCCGACTCCTCCACCCAGCGTGCAGGTATGGGTTGTCGATGTCACTGATGGGTCGTCAGCTCGTGATCTAACCCACACCTTGCGTGATCACGGTGTGACAGCAGACCGATCTTTTGATCAACGCTCGATGAGGAGTCAAATGCGTAGCGCGAATCGGTCAGAAGCGGAAATAGCCTTAATCATTGGTGAGCAAGAGGTGCACGAAGGTACGGTTGCGATACGAATGCTTCGCGACGAGGAAATAGGACAAATAGTGGTCCCTCGTAGTTCAGCCGTGGCGGAGGTTCAACGCCTCTTAGGGCTGGAATCATAGATATGGGCTGCGGCTCTGGAGACAGGTCATGACAATAAGAACTAATTACTGCGGGCGGCTTTCCGTCGCTGACATAGGAGAGACTGTCACCGTTTGCGGCTGGGTATCTAAACGTCGAGAACATGGGGAGTTCCTGGCCTTTGTGGACCTGCGCGACCGCACCGGGATCATTCAATGTGTCGTCGACCATGCCCATGACATACGTAGCGAATACGTGTTGGCTATCACCGGGGTCGTAAGAGAGAGGCCAGTTGAGACAGTTAATAAAGAATTACCTACGGGCTCGATAGAAATCGGCGATGCAACTGTCGAAGTCCTATCGAAGGCTGAACCGCCTCCTTTCCAGGTGAGCGGAAGGGTCGAAGTTGACGAAACGATTCGCATTCGCCACCGCTACCTAGATTTACGAACTGGAAGGATGCAAAGAAACCTTCGAAACCGTGCATTGATTAATTCTGCTATTCGTCGGTCGATGGATGCTCAAGAGTTCGTTGAAGTAGAAACCCCAATGCTCATAGCGTCAACACCCGAGGGTGCAAGAGATTTCGTCGTTCCAAGTCGTTTGACTCCCGGAAATTTTTATGCGCTGCCGCAGAGTCCTCAACTCTTTAAACAGTTATGCATGGTTGGCGGTATGGATCGCTACTACCAGATAGCGCGCTGTATGAGGGATGAAGATCTAAGAGCAGATAGGCAATTCGAATTTACTCAACTCGATATGGAAATGAGTTTTGTAGATGGGGACCAGGTAAGAGCCGTAGTTTCGGAAGCTGTTAGCGAGGCAGCCGAATGTGTAACGGGAGAACGTCCAACGGCAATTCCCGAGATTTCATGGCACGAAGCGATGAACAGATACGGTTCCGATAAGCCGGACGTTCGGTTCGACCTTGAACTGGTCGAACTGACCGATGTTTTCGCCAATACTGACTTCAACGCCTTCAAAGCATCCTGTGTTAAGGGGATAAAAGTTCCAGGAGGTGCAGAGATTGGGCGTAACCAACTCGATCAACTGACTGACAAGGCTAAGAGTTGGGGAGCGAAGGGCCTTGTGTGGTTGAAAGTAGGTGAGTCAGGAGAAGTTAATTCGCCAGTTGCTAAATTCATGAGCGACCAAGAGATCTCCGACCTTTTGATCGCCATGGAAGCTGTGCCGGGCGACATCTGCTACATCGTGGCCGATGAATGGCGTAAAACAGTTCACGTACTAGGTCTTCTTCGGCTTCAACTGGGAAAACCACCCGTGAATGAAGGTGGATTCCACTTTCTATGGGTGGTCGATTTCCCTCTATTTGAGGATGTCGATATGGAGGGCAACCCGATACCGGCACATCACCCGTTTACAATGCCGCACGAAGAAGACTTAAGTCTCCTAGAAGGTTACGCCGACCCAAATGAACTTCTTCAAGTTAGGTCTCAGGCATATGACCTAGTTCTGAACGGCTGGGAATTGGGATCGGGAAGTGTGCGTATTCATCGGAGAGACATACAGCAGCAAATTTTTGATCTCTTAGGGATCGGGGAAGAAGAGTCACAGAAGAAATTCGGGTTCTTAATGGATGCCTTTCGATATGGCGCACCCCCACACGCAGGTTTTGCATTCGGTATTGATCGGTTAGTGGCCTTACTGGTAGGCGAAGAAAACATTCGCGAAGTGATTGCTTTTCCGAAGAGCCAGTCCGGTACTGACCCGCTGACTAACGCGCCAACGCCTATCGATCAAACTCAGCTCGATGAACTTGGGCTTAAGGTATTGCCACCCCCTAGCTGACCCACATCTCTCCGGAGGCCAACTAAGTTCAATGCTGTGAGTGACCTATTCGAGTCAGCGGCAGCGGAAGTAATGAAACGTCGCGCTCCTCTTGCTGCGCGACTTCGCCCAAGACGGTTAGACGATCTTGTCGGTCATGAGGATTTGTTGGGAGTTGACGCGCCGCTAAGGGTTCTTATCGAAGCCGATCGGTTGACATCGATCATTCTTTGGGGCCCGCCAGGGTGCGGAAAGACCACTCTTGCTCGTTTGATCGCAAACCACACAGAGAAAGAATTCATAACCCTGTCGGCTGTTTCGGCCTCGGTAAAGGATGTTCGGTTAGTGATCAGCGAGGCCGAACGACGGCTGGGGGAACGAAGCGTTGGAACAATATTGTTTCTCGACGAAGTACATCGCTTTAATAAAGCCCAGCAAGATGCGCTACTGCCCTCAGTAGAAGATGGTTTGTTAGTCCTGATAGGCGCAACCACAGAGAATCCCTACTTTGAAGTCAACGCGCCGCTTCTCTCGAGATCAAATCTGTTTCGACTAAACGAATTGACTGATCAATCGATCGGAGAACTTCTGCAGAGAGGAGCAACCTACGAAGACGCCTCCATAAGCCCGGAGGCACGAGAGCATCTGGCTAGCCGCGCCGACGGAGATGCCCGAAGGGCTTTAACAGCGCTAGAAGTAGCGGTTGTTCTCGCCGGGGGCAAAGAAGCATACGTTGAGTTGCATCATGCGGAACAAGCTCTGGACTCAAGGGCCCACCGTTACGGAGACGATGAGCATTATGACGTGATCTCAGCATTTATCAAGAGTATTAGGGGTTCAGACGCTGACGCCGGTATCTATTGGTTGGCACGGATGCTTGAGGCCGGAGAAGATGCACGTTTCATTGCTAGAAGGCTTGTCATCTTGGCATCGGAAGATATTGGTATGGCGGACCCCACTTCGCTGCTGGTAGCGGATGCGGCAGCAAGAGCTGTGGAATTCGTCGGGCTGCCCGAAGCACAACTTAACTTGGCCCAAGCGGTTATCCATTTGTCGACCGCTCCCAAGTCAAACTCAGCTCTAACTGCGGTTACCCAAGCAAGAAACGACGTCCAAAAAGGCATAGGTCGACGCGTGCCGATTCACCTTCGCGATGGTCATTACAACGGTGCTCGTGACCTAGGACACGGAGATGGTTACATCTACCCACATGCGACAGACGAGGGTTGGGTCGAACAGCAATACCTTCCAGATGACATAAGTCATGAGCGCTATTACTCTCCTACTCAAAATGGCTATGAGGCTCAGCTAGCAGAACATCAAGGAAAGTGGCGGCAAAAACGCAACCAGTCAGTCAATTCCTTAGGTCAAAGCACGGGTAGAGAGGACCTCACCTAATGACTGTCTGGGATCTCGTAGCAGTCGTAGTCACGGTGTGCGTCATCGTGACGATGGCTGCGCTTTTGTTGTTGCTTACACAGCTTCTTTCGGTGTTACGCGACTTGCGTTCCGCGGCCAACAGACTCGCTGAAGATGTCTTGCCCGCCGTAGATAATTTGAAAGAGACCGTAGACCACGCTGACGTTGAGCTAGACAGGCTTCATGGGGTGATTGGAACAGCTGAGGAGCTTTCTCGAAGTCTTCGCACAGCTGGCCAAAAATCCGTTCGCGCCACATCGGCACCATTCATTAAGGTAAAAGCCGCTGCGGCAGGGCTTAAGTCAGCGGTTGCCCGTATGAAACATGGTTGAAGTGTCCTGCAAGGATGAACGGATTTTGATGAAGTTCATGGCAGGCTATAGGCGTGTTTAAACGACTTAGATGGCTACTTGTTGGGGGGCTTTTCGGTGCGGGTAGTTCCTTGTGGATTCGCCGCCAATTCCGCCAGCTAGCAACCCGATATGCACCTGTACGCGGAACTGTAACCGTCGCGGGCGCAGCTAGACGAGTAAGTCGAGACCTTCGCGAAGCTTGGGCCGATGGGCAACGTCAGATGCGCGATACGGAGTTGAAGTTACGTGAAGAACAAATGAAGGTTTCCGACCGTTATTGATTAGGACCGAGTTCCTGCACCGACTCCTCGGTACCATCTTGAGGCATGCAAGCAGGTGAATTGCGCGAAGCCTTCTCAACTTTTTGGACTGAACGAGACCACCAGGTCCGAAGTTCAGCGAGCCTTATCCCGCATGAGCCCTCGCTGCTCTTCACCGTGGCGGGGATGGTTCCCTTTATGCCGTACTTCTTAGGTGAGGAGCAACCACCAGCATCTCGTCTGTGCACGATTCAGAAGTGTGTGCGGGCAGGTGGGAAGCACAACGACCTTGATGACATAGGTCGAACAAATCGACACTTCACGTTTTTCGAAATGATGGGGAATTTTAGTTTTGGGGACTATTTCAAGGCCGAAGCGATCCCTTGGGCTTGGGAGTTCGTCACGGAAGTTTTGCGTCTAGAAGAAGAACGACTTTGGGTTACTGTTCACGTTAGCGACGACGAAGCCGAGGAAATTTGGACCTCAGCCGTCGGGTTACCCGCCGAACGGATACAGCGGTTAGATAAAGATAACTGGTGGGCTGCCGGCGATACGGGGCCCTGTGGACCTTGCAGTGAAATCTTCTATGACCTAGGCCCCGAGTTCGGGGAGGATGGAGGACCGGCAGAAGGAGGGCAGGACCGGTTCATAGAAGTGTGGAACCTGGTTTTCATGCAATTTTCCAACGATGGAACTGGAGAATTGCAGCCGCTACCACAGACCGGTATCGACACCGGCGCCGGAATGGAACGTCTCCTAGCGGTACTCCAAGGTGTCCCATCGGTATGGGATATAGATCTTTTCGCCCCCTTGCTGGCCGAGGCCGAAAGAATCACTGGCATTCAATATGGTGAAAATCCGTCGAGCGATGTCTCCATGCGAATCTTTGCGGACCACGCTCGGTCGACAGCCCTCTTAATAAGCGACGGAGTTTTCCCCTCCAACGAAGAACGCGGGTATGTGCTCCGTCGTATTATCCGACGAGCTGTCCGACATGCGTGGACTATGGGTGTCGAGGATGTGGTGATGCCCGGCCTTGTCGAAGTGGTAGCAGAGGTAATGGGTGACCATTACTCAGAGCTGCGCGAAAATCTAGAACTGATTAAGGACGTCGTCGGTCGAGAGGAAGAACAATTCCGACGCACCTTGGCGACAGGTTCGCAGATCCTCGAAGAAGCGGTAAGTTCCCTTGCACAAGGCGAGTCGCTCCCGGGAACCGTAGCGTTTCAGCTTCACGATACATTCGGCTTCCCCGTCGAAGTTACTGAAGAAATACTCGATGAACGAAACCTGACTTTGGATAGAGACGCTTTCGACCGGTCAATGGATGAACAGCGCGAACGGGCTCGTTCCGCCCGAGACGGCGGACCGGCAGTAGCCAATGAGGTTTATAGGGAAATCTTGGAGCAATTCGATTTGACGGAATTCGTCCGAGATTCAAACTGCGTCGAAGATGCGCGTGTCCTGGCTGTAGTTGAGTCGGATGACAGCCAAGTCGAAGTTTTTCTGGATAGAACCCCCTTCTACGCAGAAAGCGGAGGCCAAGTTGGTGATACCGGGACCATAAGAACTGACGGCGGTGTGGTTGAAGTAGAAGATTGCACTTTCGCCTTACCCGGGCTGCATCGACACCTAGGTCGAGTCATCGAAGGAAGCCTAAGCCCTCATTCAAAAGCGATAGCCACAATTGACGATGAACGACGTTCGGCAATCCGTCGGAATCACACGGCGACTCACATTTTGCATTGGGCCTTAAGGGAAGTTCTCGGAGACCATGTAAAACAGGCAGGTTCTTTAGTCGCAGCGGACCGGCTTCGGTTCGACTTCAACCACTTCGAGGCAGTCACGCCGGCACAACAAGCTGAGATCGAAGACCGCGTTAATGCAGAGTTGCTAGCTAACGGGGAGTGCCTCCATTACGAAACAACGATGGAACAAGCTCAGCAAGCTGGAGCCATTGCATTTTTCGGCGACAAGTATGGCGATACCGTAAGAGTTTTAGAAGCTGGAGACCATTCCTTAGAGTTGTGTGGTGGAACCCACGTAAACGCTCTCGGAGACATAGGTCACTTTCGGATAATTTCTGAAAGCAGTGTAGGTTCGAATATTCGTCGGATCGAAGCAGTGACGGGGCTAGTCACTGTTGGACGCCTCCAAGACAGCGAACAACTAATCGCCCAAATGGGTGAATTGCTGAACTCCTCGCCTGAAGAGGCTCTAGGAGCTCTACAGCGTCGCCTGGCAGAGATAAAGGATCTTCGGGGCCAAGTAAAGGCGTTGCAGCAGGCATCGGCAGGGGCTCGAGCCAGCGAAATAGCCGATAACGCCCAAGATGGTGTCGTGATTGAAAGAATTGATGGACTAGAACGCGATGAGCTACGTGATCTCGCGGCCGCCATTCGAGACAGGCCCCACATCGAAGCTGTCGTACTTGCAGGCGCTCCAGAAAGCGGAGGTGTAGCACTGGTATCGGCGGTAGTTCCAGAAGGAAAGTTCGAAGCAGCGTCCCTCATCGAAGAAGCCGCCAAGGCGATCCAAGGTGGCTTTGGTCGCAAAGGCAACCCCCCGCTGATCGTCGCAGGCGGCAAGAATATAGAAGGCATTGAAGAGGCGTTGAACAGTGCCCGACGAGTAGCCGATATAGGGGGAGGCTGACTTCCCCGATGAGAGCCGTCGGAATCGACCTAGGAGAAAAGCGCATCGGCGTGGCGATTTCCGATAGCAGCGGCAACTTAGCGACGCCATACGAAGTTGTTTTTCGTACAGGAAATCGCGACCAAGAACACCGACAGATCAGAGCTATCGTCGAAGAAGTGGAAGCGGAGATTCTTGTGATAGGACTTCCCCTGTCATTAGATGGGAATGAAGGTAAGGCCGCGCAAGGAGCCAAGGAAGAAGCCGCAGCCATTGGGCTAATGGTGTCGGTACCCGTCGAAATGCACGATGAACGACTGACTACGGTTGAAGCCGAGCGGCTACTTAAAGAACAAGGACTAAAAGCTCCCGAGAGACGCAAAGTCGTAGACAAGGTCGCAGCGGCCATCATGTTGCAAGCCTGGATGGAAGGGAGATGACTTCGTCAACCGGTTCACCGTTTCGAGGTTTTCGTCCCACGTCTCAGCGTCAGCCGCGCTCAGAGCGCGCTAAACCAAGACAAAAAGAAGGTGTGGATTACGAAACCATATTTGTTCGCAAAGGAAAGGGGACGACGCTCTCGATCTTGTTCCTCTTAGTCCTTGTGCTGATAGCTGCATGGGTGACGCTTCGGATTGTTCAATGGGGGAGAGAGCAACTTGATCCGCCCGGAGAACAAGGCGCAGCGATCAATGTGACCCTTCCTCCGGGAGCCAGCACCGGCAGTATTTCGGAGATCCTCGAGCAGTACCGAGTGATACCTGACGCCCGAGCGTACGAATGGTACGTCCGTCTGAAAGGCGCACCTCTGTTTCAAGCTGGCGACTATACCTTCCACACGAATTCAGCAGTTTGGGAAGCGCTGCAGGTTCTCGAAAATGGACCTCGCTACATAGAAGAAAACGTTCGGATCCGGATAACGATCCCTGAGGGTCTGACAGTTCGACAAATCGTAAATGCTATTGATGAGGTTGAGGAAGTTCCATTTAGCGGAGCCGAGTTCGAGGCTGAAATGCGCATGCAGCACATCGTTTCAAACTATGCGCCTTCCCCTTCGGCTATGCCTGCAGGAACGATCGAACCCTATGAGGGTCTCCTGTTCCCCGACACTTACTACTTGGGGCCAGACTCCACACCGGAAGACCTATTGACTCAAATGGTTACTCGGTTCGACCAAGTCCTTACAAGCCTTGGTTACGCCGCTGCTCCTCAGACCGTAGGGCTCACTCCATATGAGGCTGTCGTGTTGGCCAGTCTGATTGAGCGCGAAGCTAGCGTGGGGAACGAGAGGGCAAAAATTTCGAGAGTTATTCACAATCGGCTTGCCGCAGACTGGTACCTAGGAATTGATGCCTCAATCGTTTATTTCACCGGCGACAATGAGTTGACGGTGACGGACCTTCAAACAGAATCTCCATATAACACTCGTTTGTCTAAAGGTCTTCCCCCGACGCCTATTGCTGCACCAGGCAAAGCGGCATTAGAAGCGGCGATCGCTCCAGTCTCGGGCCAGTGGATGTTCTATGTACTCGCCGACTCAGAAGGGCGACACAACTTTTCTGTAACTAGCGATGAGTTCGAACGAGATAAGGCTAAATGTCAGGAGCGGGGCTTGTGTTAGTTCTTCCAGAGAACATGGGTGACCCAAACACAAGCATTGCCGCAGTAATTGGCGACCCAGTAAGTCACTCTTTAAGCCCCCGTCTGCATAATGCAGCTTTTGCCGCCCTCGGGCTTGACTGGACTTACATTGCCTGTCAGGTTCCCAAAGGTCACGGCGCCAGAGCAATAGAAGACATGAGAACTCTAGGGTTCAAGGGTTTGTCTGTGACCATGCCCCACAAGTCTGAGGCAGCTGTAGCGGTCGACTCTCTTTCGAACACAGCAAAAAAGTTGGGAGTCATCAATTGTGTCCGGGTGGAAAATAACCGTCTAGTAGGAGAGAACACCGATGGAATCGGCTTTTTGGAGTCGCTGAAGTCGCAAATGAAAATAGAAGTGGATGGTCTTCGAGTAGTCATCATCGGAGCTGGGGGCGCGGCCCGGTCAATCGCCTTGACTTTGGTTGAGAATGGGGCGAGCGTGGGAATATGCAACAGGACTGAGGCGCCGGCGCGCGAGCTTGTCGAAATGGTAGGTAATGCAGGTTCAGTCGTTGAACAAGAAGCGATTAAAGAGGCTGAACTTATTATTAACGCTACGTCACTCGGGATGAATGCAAATGACCCGCTGCCATTCGACCCAATTCTTATGCAAGGTGGCCAGCGTGTCGTTGATCTCATATACAAGCCGGCTAAAACTGCGTTGCTTGAAGAGGCCGAACGCCGAGGCGCTGAGACCCTCAATGGTTTAGGAATGCTCCTTTATCAAGCTGGAGCGCAGTTTCGCTTATGGACTGGAGAAGAACCTCCAATCAGCGCCATGGCCCAATCCGTTGGTATGGGTTTGTAGAGGTAAGCGAGTCCTTTAATTTTGTAAACGTAAATCGCAGTCGCGTTTGAAGTTGACGAAGAGTGTTTATTGCAAAGTCGTGGCGTCGTTAAGTCGGTACTCTTCGGAGTGTGATTCGTCTCGAAGTCCCCCTTGACTCTCGCAGCTACCCAGTTGTAGTTGGAGCATCTGTGTTGGGTGAATTTCAGTCGCTAGTTCCCACCGGGGTTTCTCGAATAGCGTTCGTTACTCAGCCAGGTATCGACGTATCACTGGAGTCAGAACTTCCTTCTAGCGTTCATTTTATCCCGGACGGAGAAGAGGCTAAGAAGCTGAGTGTTATCGGCGAGCTCTGTTCGGCCTTCGCAAGCAATGGACTCACACGCAAAGATTTAGTTGTGGGAATTGGAGGTGGCGTAGTAACAGACGTTGCCGGCTTCGCTGCGTCTGTTTACCATCGAGGTATTCAAGTAATGCACGTCCCGACAACTTTGCTAGGTCAGATTGATGCAGCCATCGGCGGTAAGACCGGAGTTAATATCCCGGAAGGAAAAAATCTGGTTGGCGCGTTCTGGCAACCGAGTGCAGTTATTTGCGACACCGACGTCTTGACGTCCCTGCCTAAAAGAGAGTTCCAGTCGGGGATGGGTGAGTTGGCGAAATACCACTTCCTTGGAGGCGAAGGTCTGGACAAACTTTCGCTTGAGGAACGAGTAGCGGCTTGCATACAAATAAAAGCTGACATAGTGGCGGCTGATGAGCGAGAAGGTGCAAGTAGAGCCCTCTTGAATTACGGTCACACGCTTGCCCATGCATTGGAGATCGAGGGCCGTTTCGATCTCCGCCACGGTGAAGCCGTAGCAATTGGCATCCAATACGCAGCGTTGGTTGCGTATGCCTTGGGCAGAATTGATGAAGCGAGGCTGTTAGAACACGAACGTGTGCTGGATCATTACGATCTGCCCCGCGCACTTCCAGAGGGGTGCGACATCGACCGAATAATGGAACTCTTTAGTCGCGACAAGAAGGCAATGAATGGTTTGACTTTTGTATTAGATGGGCCAGAGGGCCTTTCTGTAGTGCCCGGCGTGCCGGAAAATACGTTGAGAGACGTATTAACTCAAATGTGAGACCATCATTTGGGCTCACTTCTGGCAACCTAGTTATGTGGCACGACCTGTAATTCTTCTTCTGTCTGGACCCAACCTGAATCTTTTGGGAGATCGCGAGCCTCAGATTTACGGAACTGAGACGCTGATCGATCACGTGGCTGCTTCGCGCGAACGGGCACAGGAAAGAGGCTTTGATTTAGAGCACATCCAGAGCAATCATGAAGGTGATTTGATTGACGCAATTCATGCCGCGCGCAAGCGCGTGGCCTCGATCGTTATCAACGCGGGCGCCCTAACCCATTATTCCTGGTCGCTTCATGATGCGTTATCGGCATACGACGGGCCAGTGGTTGAACTCCATCTTTCCGACCCGAAGAAAAGAGAGCCATGGCGGCATCTGTCGGTGATCGAACCCGTAGCGATTTCCTCGGTGTCTGGTAAAGGAGGCGCCGGATATGTCGAAGCCATCGATATCGCCGTCAATGCCTACAACGACAGCCATGCGTGACCTTCCGAAAATCGATCACAATTATCGGCTCGCTGAACTTCGGCGAGTAATGGAAGACCAGGCAATTGACTGCTTTCTGTCTACTGATGGCGTAAGTGTCAGGTGGGCGAGTGGATTTACTGGCTCAGCAGGCCAATTAGTGGTTAATGAATCCGATGCCTACCTCATTACCGACGCCCGTTATGCAGATCAAGCAGTTAGGGAAATAGAGGGCACCAACATTGAACTATTTGTGGGCAATGGTGCTGAACAGAAAGATTTCCGATCTACCCGACTCGCAAAGACAAAAACTTTGACACTCGAGTCAGAACGGATTACCTGGGGAGCGGCGGAAGCTCTAAGAGAAGAGACGGGCTTAGAGGTGAAACCGTCATTTGACCTCATCGCTAACCTACGCCGGGAAAAAGATTTGGGTGAGATAGCTCGAATAGAAATAGCCGCAGCGGTCGCGGATGAAGCAATCGCTCAGGTCCTAAACCAACTTGCCGAAGGGCCAACTGAAATTGAATTTGCTCGGTTGCTTGAGGGCGCCATGCTTGACGGAGGCGCAGAAGCTCTTTCGTTTGAAACTATCTGCGCTAGTGGACCGAACGCTGCTGCACCGCACGCCAGACCCTCGAACCGAGTCATAAGCTCTGGCGATCTAGTAGTTATCGATTTCGGCGCAGTAATTGATGGCTATCACTCGGACATGACGAGGACCTACATAGTTGAGCACGCTGACACGGCTTCTCAAGACATGGTTGGGAGTGTTGCTGAGGCACAAGAGCGGGGCTGTGAAGTGCTTCGCCCTGGCGTAAAAGCTTCTGAAGTTGATGAAGCCTGTCGTTCTTACCTAGCCGATAAGGGGCTAGCAGATTACTTTGTGCACGGCACGGGTCACGGAGTCGGGCTCGAAATTCATGAGGCTCCTTGGATCAATAGTAAGAGCTCAGAGATTTTGAAAGAAGGTCAGGTAGTGACTGTCGAGCCAGGCGTGTACCTTCCCGGTGTCGGAGGTGTGCGCGTTGAAGACACAGTGTTGATTACGTCGTCAGGATTTCGGCGACTCAGCTCAGCTCCTAAAGATTCGATTGTTTAAGTCGATTTGATACTCGACGTCTCCAAAACTCAAGGGAAATCATGTCCATATCTACATCAGACTTTAAAAATGGTATGACGGTCGATTTAGACGACGGCCTCTTCCAAATAAGTGAATTTCAACATGTTAAGCCCGGAAAGGGTGGCGCCTTCGTTAGAACAACCTTGCGGAATGTTCGAACGGGTGCAGTCATCGAGCGAACGTTCCGGGCTGGTGAAAAAATGGAACGTGCCATCATCGATAAACGCGAGATGCAGTACCTCTATGCAGACGGCGGCGATTTGGTATTCATGGACAATGAAACTTATGAACAGCTGCAGGTAGGTCGGCCTCAGCTCGGAACAGCCCCGGATTACCTTGTTGAGGGAGAAGGGGCGGTACTGCAGATGTACGGAGGGGAAATAATTGACATCGAGTTGCCCGCTTCAGTTGTGTTGAAAGTTGCGGACACAGAACCAGGAATTCAGGGAGATCGGGTTTCCGGTGCCCGCAAGGCCGCAACGATGGAAACCGGATTAGTGGTGCAAGTCCCACTGTTTATAGAAACGGACGAGCGACTCAAGATAGATACCAGAAGCGGTGATTACATCGAGCGAGCTAACGGGTGACTGAAGACCCCTTTGCGCCTGACCGTTCAGCGCAGAAACGAGAAGCGCGAGAGCGAGCAATAGAGTTGCTATACGAAGCAGAAGTTCGAGGAGTCTCTATTAGGGATGTCCTGAGCAGTCAGATAATTGCACCTGCACAGCTTGTCGAAGATCTAGTAGTAGGCATCTCTGAGGACATTGAGCGAATCGATGCTGAAATTGACGCGTACCTGCATGATGGGTGGTCATTGGATCGCTTAGGGATGCTCGACTTGTGGATTCTGCGGATCGGCATTTACGAACTACTCCTAGAAGAGCTGCCTATTGCCGTCGTGATAAACGAAGCAGTTGAATTAGGCAACATTTTCGGCGCTACCGAAGACAGCGGCAGATTTATAAACGGGATACTCGGGTCGGCGGCGCGCGAGATCGGAAGTTAGTTCAGTTAACTCTGGATTGGTCGCTGACAAGAAGCCCATTTCGACTAGGATGCACACCTGACCGTGAAGCGAGTCCAGTGAGGCTCAGACGGACAGGAGGAAACATAGTGGCCGACCGCGAGCGCCGTATGACGCCCCCATATGGGGGCGTTTTTGTTGCTCGCACTACTGTTTTAGATGCGGCGCAGGTTCATCGAGCTCTTACAAGAATCAGTCACGAAATTATTGAACGTAATCAGGGACTTGAGGATGTTGTGTTGGTTGCGCTTCAAACAGGTGGTGTCGAAATAGCTCGACTGCTGTCTCGTTTGCTATTTGAAATCGATGGAGTGGACGTCCCTACCGGAACGCTGGATGTTGCCCTGTACCGCGATGACATAGGGCTCAGGCCAGTTATGCCCGAGGCTGAGACTGACATTCAAATCGACCTTGGAGGCAAAGTAGTCGTATTGGTGGATGACGTTTTGTTTACCGGCCGAACGATTAGAGCTGCTCTGGATGCGCTCACAGATTTTGGTCGTCCCCGTTCTGTCCAACTAGCTGTGGTGATTGATCGAGGTCACCGGGAATTACCAATCCGTCCAGATTTTGTGGGGAAAAACCTACCCACTAGGCGAGATGAGGTTGTGGACGTAAATCCCGAAGGAGTGTTACTGGGGGAGATGCGCAAATGACCAACCATCTGATCAATCTGACTGATATGGATCCTGATGCTATTCGGGAGTTGTTGCACCTCACAGATCGGTTTGTTGAGGTTAATGGGAGACCAATTCCCAAAGTCCCAGCGCTTCGTGGGCGGACCGTGGCGATGATTTTTTTCGAAGATTCAACGCGGACTCGAATGTCTTTCGATCTCGCTGCAAAACGTTTATCCGCCGATGTTGTTGATTTCCCGACCCACACCTCCTCTCTTTCGAAAGGGGAGTCGCTTCAAGACACAGTTGACACAATTCGGGCTTTGGGTGTCGATGCTCTGGTCATTCGGCACAATTCGGATGGTCTTCCAGGGCAGATAGCTGAGGCGGTAGGAGAGACAATCTCAGTGATCAATGCGGGAGACGGGTTGAAGGCGCATCCGACGCAAGGCTTGTTGGATGCGTACACCCTATGTCAGCACTTTCACGGCTCTGCGGGCGCTAAAGCATCCTTAGAGGGAATTCATGTGGGAATCGTCGGTGATATCAAACATAGCAGAGTGGCCCGAAGTGACTTCGCAGCGTATCGGAGTCTTGGAGCCCAAATAACCTTGGTTGCTCCGCCTAACCTCCAGCCAACCGATCCTGAAAATTGGCCAGTTGAAATTACGGATGACTTGGATTCGGTTCTGCCATCTTTGGATGTGGTTGGGCTGCTGCGGATCCAGAAGGAACGAATGGGTGAAGCTGTAATTAGTTCGGTGGATGACTATGTCGACCGTTATGGAATCACAGAATCCAGAGCCAGTGGCATGAGAGACGAGGTCGTGATCGTTCACCCAGGGCCTGTAAATCGAGGAATTGAGATAGCCGCTGAGGTCTTAGACAAGAGAGTAAATGTGCTGGTTAATCAACAAGTAACCAATGGAGTGGCGGTGAGAATGGCTGTTCTTTTCAGGCTCTTGGGTTCGGGAGTTGAGATTGATTGAAGTGGATATTGATAAGGAAAAGAAAGTGCATTGGAAACAGATAATTGATGATGGGGAGAGTAGGTGAACCAAATTCGCGAAGGAGCGTTGGTGTTATCTGACGGAGCAACGTTCGAAGGAGAACTGATCGGTGCGGAAGTTGAGATCACATCAGGTGAAGTTGTCTTCAATACGGTCTTAAGTGGCTACCAAGAGGTGATAACAGACCCTTCGTATGCGGGACAAATCATCAACTTCACCTATCCGCATATAGGGAACTATGGAGTCTCCAACGCCGACGTCGAAGCAACTCGCCCCTTCTGCAGAGGCATAGTTGTTCGCGACCTGGCAAGGCGACGTTCCAACTGGCGGAGTGACGGTGATTTAGAGAATTACCTTAAGTCAGAAGGTATACCTGGCATTGGGGGCATAGACACTCGTCGACTGACAAGACACGTCCGAGAACATGGAGCGATGCCGGCCGCATTTGGTTCAGCGCCGCTGGATTCACTTCTTGAGGCTGCCTTGTCGGAGCCCGGTACCGAAGGGGTAGATCTGGTTAGTTCTGTTACGACCCCAAGTACCTACGAAGTGGGTCAGGGCGTTCTCCGGGTTGTTGCGTACGATTTGGGGATAAAAAAATCGATCGTGGAGCAATTATCTGAGATAGCCACTGTCTATGTAGTGCCAGCTCAAACAAGTAGTGATGAAGTGCTGGCTTTGGAACCACATGGCGTGTTTTTGTCAAACGGGCCTGGTGACCCGATGATGGCAGGGCAGGTCGTTACTGCGCTCGGCGCTCTATTGGGCAAGGTTCCGGTGTTTGGAATTTGCTTAGGACACCAGATTCTCTCTTTGGCTCTAGGAGGTAGGTCTTACAAGATGAAATTCGGTCATCACGGGGGCAACATACCTGTACGAAACCTGGATACGGGACAAATCGAAATTACGAGCCAGAACCATAACTTCGCTATTGAAGCAGGTTCGGTTCCGGGTGTAACTGAAACTCACGTGTGTCTCAATGATGGAGTGCTCGAAGGTCTTCGTTGCAATGACATACCTGCGTTTAGCGTTCAATATCACCCAGAGGCCAGCCCCGGGCCTCATGATTCCCGCTACTTGTTCCAACAATTTTCCGATTTGATGACGTCTTTTCACGGGAGTAGGAGCTAATGCCGAGACGAGATGACATCGAGAGTATTCTGATAATTGGTTCCGGACCGATTGTGATTGGTCAGGCCTGCGAATTCGACTACTCGGGTACACAAGCCTGTCGCGTGTTGAAAGACGAGGGTTACCGAATAATCCTCGCCAACTCCAACCCCGCAACGATAATGACGGACCCAGAATTTGCAGACGCGACATATGTAGAACCACTTGAAGCAGATGTTCTGACTGCAATTATTGAACGCGAGAGGCCAGATGCTATTTTGCCGACCCTTGGAGGACAAACAGCGTTAAACCTCGCGATGGAACTCGTTGAATCCGGTGTTTTAGACGAGTACGACGTGGAAATGATCGGAGCGAGTGGTGATGCTATTGCCACAGCGGAGGACCGAGATCTTTTTAGACAAGCGATGGAAGAAATTGGTTTGAAGTGTGCCCTCTCCGGCATAGCGCACACCATGGATGAGGCTGTAAGCGTCGCTGAAGAAATTGGTCTCCCAGTTATTATCCGTCCCGCGTACATCTTGGGTGGTAAAGGTACGGCCTTTGCTCATACCCCGGAAGAGTTTGAACGAGTCGCGGCATTGGGTCTGGACGCGAGCCCAATCTCGGAGATCTTGATCGAGAAATCAATTAAAGGCTGGAAGGAATACGAACTAGAGGTAATGAGAGATCATGCTGACAACTGTGTCGTGATCTGCTCAATTGAGAATGTTGATGCGATGGGAGTACACACAGGTGATTCCATTACTGTCGCCCCAGCACAAACACTCTCTGACGTCGAGTATCAAGAAATGCGGAACGCTGCCTTTGCCTGTATCAGGCGAGTCGGAGTCGAGACAGGAGGATCAAACGTACAATTTGCCGTCCACCCTGATACGGGTGAGCAGATTGTTATCGAGATGAACCCACGGGTGAGTCGAAGTTCAGCTCTGGCTTCGAAGGCCACCGGCTTTCCGATTGCAAAAATTGCGGCACGTCTAGCAGTGGGGTATCGGCTTGACGAGATCACTAACGACATTACGCAGAAGACGCCAGCGAGCTTTGAGCCCACAATTGACTATGTAGTGACCAAGATTCCGCGCTGGGCATTTGAGAAGCTACCCGGGGCATCAGGAATTTTAGGTCCCCAGATGCAGTCGGTGGGTGAAGCGATGTCGATAGGAAGAACCTTTCCGGAGAGCCTTCAAAAAGGTATTCGCTCGCTTGAACAAGGACGGATGGGTTTAAATGCCGATCCAAGCGAAGCCCAATACGTGGAACAAGATGACGCTGAACTGCTCGCTGCTATAGCCGTCCCCACCCCCGAGAGACTTTTCCAAATAGCAGAGCTCATGAGGCGAGGTGTTTCTATAGAGGAGATACACCTCGCCTGCGATATAGACAACTGGTTCTTGGATCAGATGCTCATGCTCGTTGAGGAACGGCTTTATATAGAGCAAGCAACTCTTTCTTCGTTGACTCGTATGGAATGGCGACGTGCTAAACAGCTCGGATTTTCAGATGCCCAACTTGCTTACCTCCTCCAGGAGGACGAGGGAGTCGTGCGTTCAGCCAGGTTGAGTGAGGGTGTCACCGCAACCTTCAAAACTGTTGATACCTGTGCTGCCGAATTCGACGCAATAACGCCGTACCACTACTCCACTTACGAGGATGAAGATGAGATTCGTCCGGGCGTGCGACCGAGAATGATGATTCTTGGCTCTGGACCAAATCGAATCGGCCAAGGAATTGAATTCGATTATTGCTGTGTCCACGCTAGCTTCGCCCTAGAGGAAGCTGGCTATGAAACCATCATGGTCAACTGTAACCCTGAAACTGTCTCAACAGATTATGACACCTCGGATCGTCTTTATTTTGAGCCACTCACGCTAGAGGATGTTCTGAACGTTATTGACGCTGAAGATCCAGTTGGAGTTATTGTCAGCCTCGGAGGGCAAACGCCACTCAAGCTGGCCTCTGCCTTGCCGCCCGAACTTGTATGCGGGACAGCCCCTGATTCCATCGATCTGGCCGAAGATCGTGAGCGCTGGAACTCGTTGTGCGCGCAACTGGAGATCCCGCAGCCCCCCGGCGGAACCGCTGTGACTTATGAGGAGGCCGAGCAAATCTGTCAGCGAATTGGCTTCCCCGCATTGGTGCGACCCAGCTATGTCTTGGGTGGCAGGGCTATGACGATTGTTTATGACCTGGAAGAACTTGAAGAAGCGATGAAGGAGTTGGCAGCTTTCGGAGGCTTAGGTAGAGAAGGCGGACTCTCCGCTGACCGCCCAGTGCTCATAGACAGATTTTTGGAAGATGCTGTCGAGGTTGACGTGGACTCCATCAGAGATCACACCGGCGAATTTATTCTCGGCGGAATCTTGGAGCATGTGGAAGAAGCGGGCGTGCATTCAGGAGATAGCGCCTGTGCGATTCCGCCCCCCAACCTGTCTCAAGAAACGCAAGAAGTAATAGTCGAGTACGCGAAACAACTGGCAGAACGACTCGAGGTTGTGGGTCTTTTGAATGTCCAGTTTGCGGTAAAGCAGGGACAAGTATTTGTGATCGAGGCTAATCCTCGGGCATCTCGAACGGTTCCTTTTGTTGCTAAGGCGACGGGCGTGCAGTTGGCGAAAGTTGCGGCTCGAGTAATGGCAGGGGAAACACTCGAGGAGTTACGACAGTTGGGCGCCTTACCTGAACCAATCCGCGAAGGTCATGTCGCAGTGAAAGAAGCAGTACTGCCATTTCAAAGGTTCCCAGACGTCGACACGGTCCTCGGCCCTGAGATGCGTTCTACAGGCGAGGTGATGGGTATCGACAAGACATTTGGGTTGGCATTCGCTAAGAGCCAGATTGCCGCTGGTGAAGGACTCCCCATTGGAGGCACAATCTTCTTCTCGCTCGCGGATCGAGATAAAGACCAGGGCCTTGAAGCTGCTAAGAAGTTTGTTGCTCTTGGGTTTGCCTTGGCAGCTACTGCAGGAACTGCTGAGTTCTTGAACAGCAACGGAGTTCAAGTGGAAACAGTTGTAGCAAAGCTAAGTGAAGAGGGGCGCGAGATTAGTGCCGGCGTAGATGCAGTTGAGCTAATTGGGGCAGGGCAGGTCAAGCTCGTGGTTAACACACCGCGTGGCCGAGGTCCTCGAAGCGATGGCTATCGAATTCGTTTCGCTTCAACTGCCCATAAGGTGCCTTGTCTTACCACTGTCGCTGCGGCGCGAGCAGCAGCTGTTGGTCTGGAAGAGTGGATGTCTAACCCGCTGACTGTTCGGCCGCTACAGGAATTTCTTGGCCTCGAAAGCTCGGTCGAATGACAGGGCAGGAACTATCGGCGAAGGTTGGTTCGCTAACCTTTCCGAACCCTGTGATGACAGCTTCCGGAACAGTAGGTCACGGTACAGAACTCGCCTCGTATTGTGACATAGGGGAATTAGGGGCCGTAGTCGTCAAGTCGTTGTCGGTGGAACCATGGCTTGGTAACCCTCCCCCCAGAGTGCACGGGACCTCATCTGGAATGATCAACTCGGTAGGTCTTCAGAACCCCGGTATCGATAGTTGGGTCAAAGATGAACTTCCTGCCCTATTGACTCATGGGGCTCGAGTAGTGGTCAGCATCTGGGGGCGAAGCATCGACGAGTATCGAGAAGCTGCCAGCCGACTGGCGGGAGTTGACGGAATCACAGCAGTTGAAGTGAATGTGAGTTGTCCTAATTTGGAAAGTCGAGGCGATATGTTCGCGCACGACGCCCACAGCTGTGAAGCTGCTATTGGCGCTTCGCTAGCTTCGGGTTTTCCGACATGGGCCAAATTGAGCCCAAACGTGACGGATATCGTTTCTATAGCCAAGGCCGCTATTGAGGCTGGAGCTGAAGCTTTGACCCTTACGAACACCTTGTTCGGAATGGTGATAGACCCACGAACCCTTCGCCCTGTTCTCGGTAATGGCGGAGGTGGTGTGTCGGGGCCCAGCATTCGCCCGATCGCAGTCCGAGCTGTGTACGACGTATACCAGTCTTTGGGTCCAGTGCCGATTGTGGGCGTAGGGGGCATAACCAAAGCCGAGCATGCGGTTGAATTCCTTGCAGCTGGCGCCTCAGCTGTTCAAGTGGGATCAGCACATTTTGCGGACCCCAAGGCTTCCCACCGGATCTTGCGAGATCTTAAAAAATGGTGTCGAAAACATGGAGTAAGTTCCGTTCGTTCTATTACAGGAGTGGCTCATGATTCTTAGTGATGCCGACAATGACCCTCGTTCCCGGCTGGCCTTGGCTCTCGATGTCGATGATTTAGTCGAAGCAGGTCGCCTTGGACGCAAGATGCTTCCATGGTTTTCGGTGGCAAAAGTTGGTCTAGAACTGTTCTCCGCCTCAGGGCCGGAAGCTGTAGGCGTATTTCTAGATCAGGGTTATGAGGTTTTCCTGGACCTGAAACTGCACGACATTCCGACAACAGTTGGGAAAGCAGCCAAAGTTTTGGGGAGCCTCGGGGTTTCCTATGTGACAGTTCATGCGTCGGGCGGCGTTGACATGCTGGCGGCTGCAGTGGATGGTTTGAATGAAGGGGCATCGGCGGCCGGCTTAGTTCCGCCAATGGTGCTTGCTGTGACTGTCTTAACTTCTGATTCAGAAGCACCCGAGTCGTTGCTGCAGGAAAGATTGAGATACGCCGTCAATGCAGATTGCGGAGGCGTTGTCTGTGCCGCAAGTGACCTGCCGGAAATCTCTTCAGTTGCTCCTGAGCTACTTAGTGTCGTGCCCGGTATTCGACCTGAAGGGGTGGCAGCTAATGACCAGGGACGTCCGGCAACGCCCAGTGAGGCAATCAAGCAAGGGGCAGGCCTGCTGGTTATCGGACGGGCAGTAACGGCATCGGCTGAACCGGAAGAAGCGGCCAGCAATATTGCGACTGAAGTGGCTGGTGCAATCTAACTAGAGAGTTCGCGCGCGGCGTGTCATGGCTAGACTCCAGAGGGATGCCTACACCGCCCATTCTTTCGGCCCAACAACGGGAAGCTGCTCTAGAAAAGGCGGCAGCGGCGCGGCGCGTACGGGCAGAAACTAAAGATCGCCTCAAAACGGGCTCAGTGTCCTTTGACCAATTATTGGAACTTGCTGACAAGGACGAATTGGTTGGGAAGATGAAAGCTCTCGCAGCCCTTGAATCCATGCCCAAGATAGGCAAAGTCAAAGCCCGGAGGCTGATGCGAGACGTTGGTATAGCAGAAAGCAGAAGGCTGCAGGGCCTAGGAGAAAATCAACGTAGCCAGCTGTCAGCTTTTTTTGCAGCTTGAGACTGGCTGTTAAATAGTTGGGGGTTCCACTGCTGTGAGTAGTAACAGCAATCCGATCATTTTTGTGATTTGTGGCGCCGGGGGAGCGGGCAAAGGGACCATTGTTGGTGAACTGATAAGCGACGACTCTTCTATGCACCTAAGTCAATCTTGGACGACACGACCGCGAAGGCCCAACGAAGCCCCAGATGCTTACGCTTATGTAACAGACGAGCAGTTTGATGAGCGAGTTGCTGCCGACGGTTTCTATGAATGGGCAAATTTTTTTGAATATCGCTATGGAACCCCAACTCCGATAGTCCCTAGCGGAAAAGATTTACTGCTGGAGATCGATGTGCAAGGAGCGGTTGCGGTAAGAGAACGTCAGCCCGATGCCGTTGTTGTCTTGATCGTTCCGCCTAACCGACAGGAGCAAGAGAGCCGTATGAGAACTCGAGGTGATAGCGAAGAGCACATCAAACAACGGCTCGCCGCTGCTGAAATGGAAGAGCAAATTGGTCGAGAATTAGCCGACTTTGTTGTTTTGAACGGCGAACTAGATAGAGCCGTAGCCCAAGTTCGGTCTGTTGTGGCTGATACGCGTCGCCGGAGGTCGTCAACATAACGGACTGATGTTGAGCTCGACTCGTTCGACTTCACCAGGCCGCTGATAGCATGGTGGATCGGTTAAAGCCATCGAATCCTTATCGAGGTAGAGCAGATGTCCGAGGAACAAGACACAATGATTAGTCCGGGCCTAGAGGCATTACTCGAGAAGGTCGACTCTAGGTTCACGCTAGTAAGTTTGGCTGCAAAAAGGTCGCGCCAATTGATTGCTTACGACCTCGGTTTGGGAGAAGGCGGGGGGAGTGAAGTTCCTCCACAAGTAACCAGCACAGCTCGGAAATCGTTATCGATGGCTTTTGAAGAAATTCAAGCTGACAAAATCGGTTATGAACGATTTGACCCGGAAGAACGGGCTCGCCAAGAGGCAGAGGCACTCGCGCAAGCGGAAGCTGATGCAGCTGCTCTTGAGGCCGTCTCTGACGAAGAGTAAGTAGAAACTGATGCTGGCAGGGCGCCGCATCGTTCTGGGAGTAACCGGGGGGATAGCTGCTTACAAGGCTGTTCTTCTATGCAGGCTGTTGGTTGATGCTGGGGCTCATGTGATCCCCGTAATGACGGAGAGCGCGCAGAAGTTCGTAGGTAAAGCGACGTTTGACGCACTGGCTTCAGAACCTGTGAGAACTTCGATTTTCGATGATTTAGATCCAATTCCACACACAACATTGGGTCAAACAGCGGATTTGGTTGTTGTTGCACCTGCAACCGCTCGGAGTATTGGAAGTTATGCAAGCGGTCTCTCGGATGACCTGCTGACTGCTATTTTGGTGGCGACCCGTGCGCCGGTAGTGGTTTGTCCAGCAATGCATACGGAAATGTGGGAACACCCGGCGGTGCAAGACAATCTTGAGACGCTGAGAAATCGATCCGTGACTGTCGTCGCGCCAGAAGAAGGACGGCTTGCTGGCGGAGACTCAGGGTCAGGGCGCCTAGCGGATCCAGAAAAAATCTTTGAAGTCGTAACAGATTTGCTGACTAATGGTGATTTCAACGGACGAAAGCTCGTAGTTACTGCCGGAGGTACCAGAGAAGCAATTGATCCGGTGAGATATGTCGGTAATCGATCGACTGGCAAGCAAGGCTACGCCATGGCTGAAGCAGCGTTCGCTCGTGGAGCTGAGGTCACCTTAATTTCCACAGTTGAACGTGAAGCTCCGGCGGGGGTTGAACTGGTCTCCGTTGAGTCGGCTTCTCAGATGTATGAAGCTGTTTCTGAACGAGCCGACGCAGATGTGATCATTATGGCGGCGGCGGTGGCTGACTTTCGCCCCGTAGACGCCTCAGAGTCAAAAATTAAGAAAGACGGTGGACCGCCAGAACTAATTCTGGAAGCGACCGTTGATATTCTGTCGAATCTCGGAAGTTCGAAGCTACCAGGCCAAGTAGTCGTAGGGTTTGCTGCTGAAACTGATGATTTGATCCTCAATGCGAAAATGAAACTTGAGCGAAAGAACGTAGATGTCATCGTTGCTAATGACGTCTCGGCGCCAGAGGCCGGGTTTGCTCATGAAACGAATGAAGTCACTATCTTGGAGGCTGACGGCTCCCAGAGGCATGTTTCACTTCGGTCAAAACGGCAAATAGCGGACGAAGTTCTAGATACAGTTGCACAAATACTTGCTAAGTAACTCGAAGTGCCTCTACTGGGCCTCTTTGGTCTAGCCTTAGCATTGCTGGTCAAACAATCAGGAGAGATGGCGTGAGTCGATGGACTTTCACCTCGGAGTCGGTGACTGAAGGTCATCCCGACAAAATGGCGGATCAAATTTCCGACGCCATTCTGGACGCGATGCTAGAGCAGGATTCAGCGAGCAGAGTTGCCTGCGAGACCATGGTTACTACTGGACTAGTTGTCGTTGCAGGAGAGATCACCACAACAGGCTTTGTCGATATCCCGTCGGTGGTGAGAGCAACAATTAATGAGATCGGTTACGACCGAGATTCTCTCGACTTTAATGGGAGTACCTGTGGCGTCATGGTTTCTCTCGATGAACAGTCACCCGATATAGCGCAGGGAGTAAATGATTCAGAAGAGGTTAGAAGCGGTAGGTCAGGTGAAGACGATGCGCTAGATCGTCAAGGTGCTGGCGATCAGGGAATGATGTTCGGCTATGCATGTCGTGAAACAGACGTTTTGATGCCGCTGCCGATCCACGTAGCTCACCGAATGGCAGAACAACTGACCGAGGCCCGTAAATCAGGACAAGTTCCATACTTGAGGCCAGATGGTAAGACCCAAGTGTCTTTCGAGTACGAAGACGGACGTCCGGTGAGATTAAAGACTGTTCTTGTCTCAACGCAGCACAACCCTGGTATCGACAGAGATGGGATGATCCGGCCGGACCTGATCGAACATGTAATTCGACCTGCTGTCCCAGCGGAATTTGCTGATGATGACTTTGAAGTCTTTGTGAACCCCACGGGTAATTTCGTGGTGGGTGGCCCTGTTGGAGACTGTGGGCTTACAGGTAGAAAAATTATCGTCGACACTTATGGTGGTTATGCGCGGCATGGTGGCGGAGCCTTTTCAGGAAAAGACCCATCTAAGGTCGATCGGTCGGCCGCCTATGCAACGCGTTGGGTGGCCAAGAACCTTGTTGCTGCTGGCGCGGCTGACCGGTGTGAAGTTCAGGTTGCCTATGCCATCGGCGTTGCTCGACCGGTATCGGTTCTAGTGGAAACCTTCGGTACCGAGAATGTTGACCCCGAACGGATTGCCGGGTCGATTAACGAGATATTTGACCTTCGACCCGCAGCGATTCTTAGAGATTTGGATCTTCGTCGGCCGATTTTCCAACCAACAGCGTCCTACGGTCATTTCGGCCGTGAATCCTCTGATGATTTATTTACATGGGAACGAACCGATCGGGTAGATGACTTACGCTCGGCCCTAGGTCTTTAAATCTGATACTTGACCCATCGAAGTCCCACCTGTCAAGCAAAATGGCACTGTGTCGCGAGTAGTTCGAGTTCTCCCAGATGAACCAGCCGTAGACCGAGAATTCGACTATCTGCTGCCCGATGAGGTACTTGAAGCTTCGGACTGCTCCGAAGTGCGGATCGGTTCGGTTGTGCGTATCGATTTACGGGGCAGAAGAGTTCGGGGTTGGGTAACGGGATTGGACGTGAAGCCGCAAGCGGGGCTCAAATTGCGGCAAGTTAAGAAAATCAGCAGTTATGGACCGCCACCGTCCTTAGTCGATTTAGCGACTTGGGCCAGTAGACATTGGCTAGGAAGTCGGGCCCACTTTTTGCGAACAGCTACTCATGACCGAATTGTGAGTTCTATTGCCCAGGAGGCGCCTCTTAAATATAAGAAGTTCACAACGAATAGCTTGGCAGAAGAAGCCTTCAACCGAGGCGGAGCGGTGGTGCGAACCCCGCCGACGAGTGATGACGTCGCTATAGCTATTGCGGCGGCGGCACAGGGTCGAGCCTTGATACTTGTTCCGACCCTTTCCCACTCTCAACGGTTAGCCGTGGCTTTGAAAAGAGCAGGGATAGACGTGGCTCTTTATCCAAAAGATTGGCAGGCCTCGGCTAGCGGGTCAGTGACGATTGGTACTCGGTCCGCAGCATGGGCCCCAATCGATTCCTTGGATGCAGTGCTTGTCATAGACGAACATAGTGAGGCTTATCAGCAGGAATCTGCGCCCACCTGGCATGCCCGAGATGTTGTTCTCGAGCGTGCCAGACGCGATGGGGCGCGTTGGGTTATAACGTCCCCAACTCCCTCACTCGAAGCATTGACATGTGGCGCTCCTTTATTGACCCCCGATCGGAAAACAGAACGGGCTGGTTGGCCAATTATTGAATTGGTGGATTTACGTAACGAAGCTCCAACCGCCGGCTCATGGTGTTCGGAATATGTGTCACGCCTGCTGCGCAGCAGTCGACGTGCCGTATGCGTCCTTAACCGTAAAGGTCGGGCCCGATTCGCGTATTGCGACCGTTGCGGTGAACTAGCTCGGTCTGAAGAGACGGGTAAAGCTTTAGGTCTTGATGGTGATCGGCTGGTGCACCCAATCGACGGGGATGATAGGCCTGCGGTTTGCTCTGTGTGTTCTTCTACGAAATTCCGCAGGGTGAAGCTAGGGGTCACGGGTGTCAGCGAAGAATTGGAACATATTGCCCGACGACCAGTCGTTGAAGTAGATGCTTCAACGGAAACCCTGCCAGCAGGTGCGGATCTCTACGTAGGCACAGAGGCCATTTTCCACCGTGTTGATAGCACTGACCTTGTGGCATTTTTAGATTTCGATCAAGAAATTTTAGCTCCGCGTTACCGAGCCGCTGAAGAAGCTATGTCGCTGATAGCGCAAGCGGCACGGCTAGTAGGTCCGCGAGAAAGTGGTGGCCGTATCCTGATCCAGACAAGGGTGCCCGAACATCCTGTTCTTCAGGCAGCAATCAATGCTGATCCGGGTTCGGTTGCTCGAATTGAATTAGAGATGCGTAAACAGTTGCGTCAGCCGCCAGAAGCGCATTGGGCAGTGGTCTCTGGATCTTCGGCCGCCGAGTTCGTCGAACGTCTCGGAAACCCTGATGGTCTCGAAGTCATGAATTCGAATAACAAACGTTGGCGAATTCGAAGCGACGACCGGCAACTGATGTTAGAGCTACTAAGCAAAGTTGAGAGACCAACAGGGAGGTTGCGGATTGAAATTAACCCACTTAGAGCCTGATCGAGTGTCACAGGTATCCTAGGAAGCACCATGAGTTACCAGATACGTGTGATGGGTGATCCTGTCCTCCGCCAAGAAGCGAAGTTGATTGATGATATCGACGGACGAATTGTTCGTATGGTTGATGACATGGTGCCGGCAATGTACAAAGCGGAGGGCATTGGGCTGGCTGCGCCTCAGGTCGGAATCCAAAAACGACTTTTCGTGTACGACATTGGAGAAGGCCCTCAGACGTTAGTGAATCCTGAAATCGTTGAGGCTGACGGTGAATGGGTATTTGAAGAAGGCTGTCTTTCTGTCCCAGGGTTATCGTTTGAGATTGTTCGACCTAAAGAAGTTCACCTTGTGGGTCGCGACCTTGAGGGCAATGAGGTCTCAATCGAGGCAGATGAACTATTGGCTCGACTCTTTCAACATGAGCTCGACCATCTCGATGGTGTGCTGCTTCTGGACCATCTCGAGCGTGAAGAGCGCAAGGCAGCGCTTCGGCGTTGGCGTGAAATACAAGATGCGATTACCGGTGGTCCAACAACACCAGGTGATCTAGCTCTGCCGTGACCGACGGCGTCCTCCTACCTCCAGAACATCCGCAATCTTTGGTCTACTTCGGTAGTCCAGATGCCGCTGTACCGCCTTTGCTAGCGTTAGTAGAAGCTGGTTTCGAAATCCCTTTGGTCGTTTCGATGCCCGATCGTCGACGAGGTAGGCGAACGGCTCCTGTGCCTACAGCGGTCAAAGAAGTAGCGACGCAATTAGGGATACCAGTTTCAGAAGATGTTGACGATGCTTTGTCTGTCCAAGCGGATTGTGGCGTCGTTGTCGCCTACGGCCGGCTTATTCATCGCAATATTTTGACGCAGTTACCGATGATCAACCTTCATTTTTCGTTACTTCCGCGCTGGCGTGGAGCGGCGCCAGTGGAACGTGCCATTTTGGCTGGAGATACTGAAACTGGCGTGTGCATCATGGCGCTTGAACCGGAATTGGATACGGGACCTATTTATCGCAGCCAAAGAATCAAGATTGGTGACGAGACAACCGCGCAAAAATTAACGGAAGAACTAGCGAAGCTAGGCGCAGAAGAACTTGTCGCCGCGATGAGGGAAGGCTTGCTCCAACCTGTACCGCAGATTGGAACAGCAACTGTAGCGGCCAAAATTCACCGATCAGATTTGCAACTTGATTGGGAACTCTCGGCGATTGAGCTTGAGCGAATTGTGAGAGTAGGAGGAGCCTGGACCACGAAAGGGTCATCTTTGTTGAAGATCCATCAGGCTCGCGTTGTCGAAGGGTCGGGTGAACCCGGGGTTTTGGTGCACGACCTAGTCGGCACTGGGCGCGGCCTTTTGCAGTTGTTGGTTGTGCAACCAGAGGGCAAACCACAGATGGAAGCGCAATCATGGATTAACGGTGCTCGTTTAGACACAAAATCGCGGTTAGGTACGTGAAAAGCCTTACCAGCCGTCAGGTAGCGGTCCAGGCGTTGACTGAGATAGAAACCGGAGCGAGAGCCAATGTAGTGCTGGCAGGTTTCTTGGAAGGTGAAGGTCGAAGTTTAAGTCAAAGGGACAGGGCTTTTGTTACGGAATTGGTGCAGGGCACCACCCGTATGCGCCGCGCATTAGACCATTTAGTTAAACAGTTCGTGACAAGAAGTTTGGACCGAGATGTGCTCGCCGCGCTTCGGATGGGCACATATCAACTGGTTTACCTTGGCACACCACCCCATGCTGCAGTGAATGACACTGTGGAAGCAGCGCCTCGGCGGGCTCGTGGCCTAGTTAATGCTGTACTGCGCAAAGTGGTAGATATAGATCCGCAGTGGCCCGACGAGGCAACGCAATTCAGCTATCCCGACTGGATTTGGGAACTCTTTGCAAGTACTTGGGGTGAAGAAGGCCGAGCCGCGCTGATTGCAATGAATACACCGGAACGGCCGACACCAAGACCTGACGGCTATATCCAAGGTCAAGCATCTCGGTGGGTCAGCGAAGCTGTTGATGAGGCTTCTCCTTACGGAGGCGTATTAGTCGATTTGTGTGCAGCTCCTGGGGGCAAAACGACAGCTATAGGACCAGCTTGGTCCAAGGTTTGGGCTAATGAAATTGACCCTGGTAGGGCCCGCTCGCTGAAAAAGATCATCAACGATTATCGGCCTGGAGTGCAGGTTGTGGTCAGCGATGGTACGAGGTCGTCGTTCAATGACGCTTGCGCAGATGCAGTTCTAGTTGATGCTCCATGCAGTGGCCTCGGAGCGCTTGGGCGGCGAAGCGATGCGCGTTGGCAGATCTCTGAGAAGGCGATTCGCCGACTCGCCGACACCCAAGATGCTTTGTTAGAAGAAGCCCTGCGGTTGTTGGGTCCGGAGGGTGTCCTGACTTACAGCGTCTGTACTGTTACGCAGGCGGAAACAAGTGATGTTGTTACAGCTTTTATGAATAGACATCCAAACATCACGCTTCTTGATTTGCAGGGAGACCATTGGAGGCAACACCATGGTGGGGGTCTGGTGTTGCCTCAAGACTTCGGTACAGATGGCATGGCTATATTTCAGTGGAAGCGCAAAAGTTAAGGATCATTTGATGCGGATTGGTCTGATATCCGATACTCATATTCCCGAGGCGGGGCCCGAGTTATGGCCGCAGGCATATAAGGCTTTTGAAGGGTGTGATGCCATTCTTCACGCTGGGGATATTTATGAGATCTCGGTGATAGAGAAGCTTCACCAAATAGCTCCGACATGGGCAGCACGAGGCAACGGCGATGATGGATCCTCGGGCCGAGAGATTCAGCCAGAACATGCTCTGTTGTCTTCTTCATGGATTCATGAGTTTGAAGGCGTCACGGTTGGTCTAACCCATCACATGCCAATTCCAGAGATGTCTTCATATGGTGTTCTCGATGCCATTGATAGACATTTTGAGGGGTCTCAGCTCGATGTTGTTGTCTACGGAGATACCCATGTCGAGCACATCACGACCATTGATGACGTGTTATGTGTTAACCCTGGTTCACCTACCTTTCCTCACAATTTGAATGTTCAACTAGGAACTATCGGATTTTTGGATATCGAAAATGGCGTAGCTGAGGCGTCAATCTGGAGGCTCACGGCAGACGGGACTGAACCCTTTGATTGGGACACTTGGGGGCGTCCATGGTGAGCCTTGACTAAGTTCTTAGTTAGTTACATTGCGCCACGAGAAAGATAAGGCAATGGATAAAAGTGAATGGTTATTGACCACGATCGAAGAGGCAATCGATCCACAAGAGGAGATCGTTGATCCGCATCATCATTTATGGGACTTTCCTACCGGAACTTACCTTGTTCCTGAGTTACACCTAGACACTGGCTCTGGGCACAACGTCGTTCAGACAGTTTTTGTTGAGTGCGGAGCGGGGTACCGAGAGGATGGGCCTGAATATATGCGCCCTGTAGGAGAGGTCGAATTCGTCAGGCAGCAAGCAGAAGTTTCAGCGAAAGCTGATGGAGCCGAGATAGCTGGGATCGTAGGGTTCGCTGACTTAACAAGAGGAAACAGCGTAGAAGAAGTCCTTGCCGCTCAAGATGCAGCAGGTGGCGGAAAATTTCGGGGGATTCGTCACGCAAGTGCGTGGGACGTGAGCGACGAAATCCGCGAATCACATACCAAACCCCCTCCAGGGCTGTTGGGACACGATAACTTTCGAGAAGGTTTTGCCAAGCTTGGACAAATGGGCTTCAGCTTTGACGCGTGGTTGTTTCATCCACAAGTCAAAGACTTGGTTGACTTGGTCGCTGCTGTGCCGGAAACTCCTGTTGTCCTGGATCATTTAGGTGGTCCCTTAGGAATTGGGCCATACGCGGGTGCTCGTGATGAAGTCCGTTCGGTTTTACGACCTGCCATTGAGGAGTTAGCCGAACACGAGCAAGTCATGGTCAAGTTAGGCGGCATTGGAATGAGCATTTATGGAGTCGGATTGAACCGCCTCCCGGTAGCCCCGACTTCAGAACATGTGGCTGAATTATGGAGTGAAGACATACGACATTGCGTGGAGACTTTTGGTCCTGAGAGATGTATGTTCGAGAGCAATTTTCCTGTCGATAAACAAGGTTGTTCATATACCGTGTTGTTTAACGCTTTTCAGCGGATCGCTGATGAGGCTGGGTGGAGCTTGTCAGAGCGAGCCCAGCTATTTGCGGGTTCAGCTCGGCGCTTTTATCGCTTGGACTCTTAGTTTGTGCCAGCTCCAGAACTGCGGTCACGTCGTTTACTTCTAAGGCACTGGCTTCCGGGGGATAGAGAGCTATTCGCAGCCATGAGCGCTGACCCTCAGGTCATGGAACACTTCCCTGAAACGCTTAGTCCAGATCAGAGTGACCTCTTCGCTGAAATTGCTCAGCTCGGTTTGGAAGAGAGGATGTACGGACTCTGGGCAGTTGAGGTCTGTGACGATAAAGAAGCATTTATAGGGTTTGTGGGCCTCTCGATGTCTACATGGGCTTCGGACTTGAGTCCGTGCATGCATCTCGGTTGGCGCCTCTCTCGAGCATGTTGGGGATTCGGTTACGCGACCGAGGCCGCAGCAAAGGTGATGGAATATGGTTTTGAAGTTTTAGGACTCAGCGAGATTGCAGCGATTACGCCTTTGGCAAATTTTCGGTCCATAGCGGTGACGCAAAGACTGAGGATGGAACGCCACGAGAATTTCGATCACCCTGATTTCTCAATTAGTGACCCGCTACGCCCACACGCGTTGTTTCTAATGCATCATCGACGGTGGATGCAGCAACGAAAAGTGTCCAAAATCAGGTGAGACCTAACGGTGAAGTACCAAGAGCCGCCCATTGGGTTTCATCATGGCCGTAAAGCAATCTGCAACCTTCCTTGTCTCGTAGATCTTTGAGCTTTCTCATAGAAGCCAACTGCAGGTCATGGTCGAAACCAAAAGGGGGTAGAAGCATCCCTTCCAGGACCTCTTCCCAATAAACGCAATCTCCCGTTAAGACGACGGGCCCGCTTGCCAAATTCACTCGAAGAGATTGATGTCCTGCAGTATGTCCCGGAGTGGGGACACAGACCACTGACCCATCACCGAAAACATCATGTGTTCCGTCGATCTTCAGTACGTCATGCCCGAGATCAAAGTCAGAAGGTTTGTAGACCTCATACTCAATGAGCTTCGGATGATGAGCTGAGTCCCATTCTGACTGTTGAACAATAATCCGGGCATTAGGAATTAAGGAGGTTCCTCCGCAATGATCGAAATGCAGATGACTGAAAATAATTTGATCAACCGATGAGGGATCTACTTGCACTCCCTCTAATCGCTTTGAAACGCAGTCCTCTAAACGAAATTTGGATTCGAATTGACGAGCCATCAACGGGTATCTAGCGCCAACCCCATCTATCAGTTCGTGATGGAGCCCGGTATCGAACAAAGCAGTCTGACCCGAAGGATGCATTATCAACCAACTAGGAATGGGTAACTCTACTTGGCCATCTAATCCCGCTACTACGGACGATGCTGCAGTAGAAAGCCAGCCGCACTCAAGAGGAACTAGTCGAAGAGGTGTCATGCAAGAAAGATAGGCGTAAGCGTTGGGTAAGCGCTCAAAAACTAGATCAGTTATTTTCTCGTGCCCACAGTTGGTCGGTCAACCGGCCACAGCGCTGCTGAATTGCTTCTAAAGCTTCACAGATCAGGTCTTCTCTGTACCTTTGACCGACTATTTGGACCGCTGCGGGACGATTCTCCACGAGTCCAGTTCCTATCACTCCAGCTGGTAGGCCTAAATAATTGATGGCCATTGAATAGCTAGAAGCCTCGAGGAAGTCTTTGCACGCCTCAAAGCTTTGAAGGTCGTAATCCCAATCGTAGAGACGACTCATGTAAATAGGAGTAAGCGTCAAGGGGAACTCAGCCAAGAAGAGGTTCCAGTCGCGCATCATCCTTGTTCGTTCTCCGAAGTCACTGATAAACGTGTCAAGTTCTAGGACTTCTCCCATGCGGCAGAAATAATCGAAAGTCGTTTTGATGTCATCGCTGCCGTAGTCAAGTATCTGCGGCAGCAATCCAACGTTCATTTCAGTTATGAGGGTTCTGAACCAGTCTCTGAATGGTTCGTCGATTGATGGTGTCCGAACTTCTTGAACTTGATACCCAGCGTCCCGCAGGGCATCAGCAGCTTGGTCAATGAGCTTCAAAATGTCATCGTGAACTGGATACCCGTATGATTCCTTTGTCACGGCAACCTTAAGTGGTCTTTCTAATGTAGGTCCGTTCCATGCCACCGGCGGAGATAGTGGATCACGTGCATCAGACTGAATCATAACCTCTGTTGCTAGTGCGAGGTCGCCCGCATCTCGAGCCATGATGCCTTGTACCGACATGATTTGAGATAACGGCCCGCGTTCTGCCTGCGCTGATGAATTGAAGACTGGGATTCGATTATTTGTCGGCTTGACTGTAGCGATGCCATTAGCCAGAGCAGGAAATCGAAGCGAGCCGCCGATGTCGTTTCCGTGGTGCAAGGGACCGAATCCACTTGCTGCTGCGGCGCCTCCACCACCGGAAGATCCTCCAGGGCTCGCATCCGTATCCCAAGGGTTTAGTGTGCGTCCTCTTAGGGGATTGACCGTAGTTCCGCGCATCGAGAACTCTGGGACATTGGTTCGACCGATCACGATGGCGCCAGCGTTGCGTAGGTTCTTGACGAGGGGAGCGTCTTCTTCGGCCACTAAGTCAGCGAATGCTGGTACGCCGTTTGGTGTTGCTTGACCCGCAACGTCGATATTTTCTTTAATGGTTACCGGTACACCATGTAACGGGCCTAGTGATTCTCCGCTCGCCACTAATTCATCTGCTTGAGCAGCCGCTGCAAGCGCCTGCTCTGGAAATTCAACGGTAATAGCGTTCAGCTCGGGATTTTTTTCATCGATACGACTGAGGACCGACTCGGCAACTTCACTTGCAGAAAACTCTCTTTCTTTTATGCCGAAGGCAATCTCGCTGGCGCTTAGTTTCCATAGTTTTTCCACGTCGACCTCCCTTATAAACCTTTCCTCAGGCGCCTATGCTCAGGGAATTCAGGATCGCGATTTTCGGTTTGAGCGGTGAACGCCTCAGCCATATCGTCTGGATCGAACATCGCTGCGTTCCAGGTAGCAATGTATTCCAGTCCGTCAGCAACTGAATGGTCGCGACCATAATTCAGGGTTTGTTTAGTACCCCAGATGGCCATCGGGCTCTTCGAAGCGATTTCCTTCGCTATTGCGAAAACTGCATCGATCATTTCCTCTTGATCCTCGTAGACCTCGTTGACAAAGCCACGTTCCCTTGCCTCGCTTGCTGGCATGTTGCGGCCTGTGTAGGCCAACTCTCGAACTACCCCTTCAGGAACGAGTTTCGGCATTCGCTGAAGAGTTCCAACATCAGCAGTCATACCTATGTTGATTTCTTGTATCGAGAAAAATGCGTCGGTCGTTGCATAGCGCAGGTCTGTAGCAGAAACCATGTCAATGCCTCCTCCAATGCAGGCCCCTTGAATCGCGCAAAGCACCGGAAGCCTGCTTTCCTCAAGAGATGTGAAAGACCGTTGTAGGTTTAAAGCAGTCGTGCGAAAACTCGCTCTGTGGCGACTTATGTGGTTCGAGTTCCCCTGAATGGTTACGTCGTTATTTCCATCGAAAACGCTTAAGTCCATGCCCGAACAAAAGTGCCGCCCTTCTGCTGAAAGGACTATGACCCGGGCTTCGTCTCCTTCAGAGAGTCGTTCAATGATCTCTGGTAACTCGCTCCAGAATTCGGGAATCATGGAGTTGGCTCGTTCAGGTCGAATCATTCGGACGTGAGCGATGTGGTCGTTTATCTCAACGTTAAAGCAGGTATATGTCACACAAGGAGATTAGGTGCCAACTGCGGAGGATGCGACTTCGAGCTCTCTGGTTGGTGCTAAGCGGACAACATCACGCCCACAACTAAGGCGGCCATCGCCGTCAGTGCACTGATGCCGGCGGTAATGCCCCGCATAGCAGGCTGATCAGTTGACTGATGCAACCACGCACATCCTCCAGAAAGCGCTACCAGAAGGAGCTTGACCCCAAGCGCGGCACTCCAGGCGGTACTTGTTGCGGGCAAGGACGAAATATTCCAGATACCTGTGAAGATTGCTAGAGCGAAGAAGGGCCAGCTAATTCGACCGAAGGCCTTCGCTACGGCCGAAAGAGCCTCTGGATGTGTTCGTCTGAGAGCCGGAACTATAGCTCCAACTACTATTTGCCCTCCGACCCAAACGCACACAGATAGAACGTGTAGAGACACGCGTACGGTTTCAGTATCGAAAGTAATGTCTCTCACTTATCTTTCCCTCACAATTGGATGTTTCGTGCAGGAGCGATAATACGGCACGCAGATCTGCCTTAACTGAGTTGGAGAGATTCTTGAGAAGACGGGGAGGTAACCTCCGAATATGACCCAGAGCGAAAACCATGACGAAATTCAGCATGACTCTCAAGGTCAAACAGATGACAGAGAGTCGCTGAAGGCGAAGGTACTTACGGTATCGGACGGTGTCGTAGCGGGAGATAGAGAAGATCGGAGTGGTGAAGCGTTGGTCTCTTCTTTGAAGTCAGCTGGCTTCAAAGTTGTTGAACATAAGGCTGTTGCCGACGGAGTGAATAGCGTCGCTGAAAACTTGATTGAGATGAGTAATGGCTTTGCCGGTTTAATTATCACCACGGGCGGAACCGGATTCACCGAAAGAGATTTGACCCCTGAAGGGACGCTTCGAGTTATTGAACGTAACGCACCCGGGATTGCTGAAGCCATGCGTTTAGCCAACCCCTTGGGTCGTTTATCGCGCGGGATGGCGGGCATCGTTGGGAAGTCCATAATCCTGAATACCCCGGGCTCTACAGCTGGTTGTGTCGAGTGTTTCGAAGCCGTAGCAGATGTTGTGCCACATGCGTTGCGGCTACTCCATGGGGAACGGCTTCATTAATTATGAATTCGCTTAACCTCCCTGCCGATGATTCGCTAATGGAAAGAGCTATTTCAAACGCGGAGAAAGTACGCGGAAGTACGGCCCCCAACCCATGGGTCGGAGCGGTTCTCCTAAGTCCTGATAACGAACTTTTTGATGGCGCAACTGAGCCTCCCGGTGGAGCGCACGCTGAACGTGTAGCTATTGATATGGCGGGTCCTAAAGCAAAAGGAGCCACCTTATTCACCACACTTGAGCCGTGCAGCCACCAAGGTCGAACCCCTCCATGCGTTTCCCAGATCATCGAATCAGGAGTGAGCCGGGTTGTCACTGGTATCACGGACCCTGACCCTCAAGTTTCCGGTACCGGGGTCGATGCCCTGAGAGCAGCCGGCATTGAGGTCGTGGAAGGCGTTAAGGAAAGACAAATAGCCAAACAACTTGAGGCATATATACATCACCGAACTACGGGAAAACCTTGGGTGGTTCTAAAGATGGCTATGACAATCGACGGTCGAACGGCCGCCCCCGATGGATCATCAGAATGGATTACGAGCCAAGAAGCTCGCGAAGATGTTCACGGTTTGCGGGCTCGCTGTGACTCGGTAATGGTCGGAGCGGGGACTATTCGGTCCGATAACCCGTCCTTGACTACCCGTTTTGTGTCAGGTGTAAGTCCGCAGCGCATTGTCTTGGGTAAGGCCCCCAAAGAAGCGTTAGTTCACCCTTGCTGGGAGATGGATGGAGACCTTAGAGAGGTATTGTCTGAATTAGGTAACAGGGGAGTAGTTGACTTGCTGGTCGAAGGGGGCGCTACTGTGGCAGCGGCCATTCATCAACAAGGTCTGGTTAACGAATACGTCTTCTATCTGGCGCCGGCACTAATGGGCGGCGATGATGGCCACCCTGTGTTCATGGGTCAAGGCTCTTCGACAATGTCGAATCTCTGGCGTGGCAACCTACACGATGTACGCAAAGTCGGTTCTGACATTAGGGTCGAATTCAGACCTGTAGAAGGAGATTGATGTTTACGGGATTGATTGAAGAGTTGGGATCTTTCGTATCTAACGATGGGGTTCGGTATCGGTTCAAGGCTCAGGAAGTCATTCAAGGTACTGAGATCGACGACTCCATATCGGTCAACGGTTGTTGTCTTACAGTCGTGGCATTAGGAAATGGCTGGTGGGAAGCTGACGTAGTCGCTGAGACAATCGAACGAACATCCCTCGGCAAATTACGGTCGGGTGACCCAGTGAATCTAGAACGAGCCGTCAGATATTCTGACCGGTTAGGCGGCCATATGGTCCAAGGGCACGTAGACGGAGTTGGGACCGTAGTTAACCCAGGACCCGATTTGAGAGTTCGGGTACCGGAGAATTTGAACCGGTACCTAGCTGAAAAGGGCTCGATCACCGTCGACGGGGTTAGTTTGACTTGTTTCGATGTTCGAGACGGAGCTTTTGCAGTCGCTCTTATTCCTCACACTCTCGCCGTGACGACGCTCGGTTCTTACAAAGAGGGCGATATCGTAAATATTGAAGTTGACGTCATAGCTAAGTATGTTGAGCGACTCTTGACGCCGCACAATGGAGATAATTCGTGACCGCACCCCTAGAGGTCTCTAACGATGCCTAAGGCAAAAACAAGGAATCAACGTTCAGGCGATCCTGACTCGCCTCTGGCAGCAGTTGAAGATGCAATTGAGGCCATAGGACGAGGCGAAATCGTTGTGGTAGTTGATGATGAGGACCGCGAGAATGAAGGCGACCTCATCATGGCAGCGGAACACGCGACACCAGAAAGTATTGCCTTTTTTGTTCGCTACACCTCTGGAGTTCTGTGTGCCCCTATGACTGGCGAGCGCCTTGATGGGCTTGCTCTGCCTCTGATGGTAGCCATCAATACTGAGCCAATGAGAACCGCCTATACGGTTACCGTCGATGCCGCAGAAGGCACTACAACGGGTATTTCAGCTGCGGATCGTTCGAGAACCCTCAATTTACTGGCATCTCCAAATAGCGAACCACACGACTTCGTCCGGCCAGGCCATGTGCTGCCGCTGCGTTATAGGTCGGGCGGCGTACTCAAACGAGCGGGTCATACTGAAGCCGCCGTCGACCTTGCGAGACTTGCCGGTTGTGAGCCAGCTGGGGTGTTGGCGGAAGTCGTCAATGAAGATGGCACGATGTCTCGATTGCCGGATCTCATCGACTTCTGTGAAGAGCATGACCTCCTTTTGATTTCGATCGCAGACTTAATTCGCTACAGGCGGGCAAACGAGCGACTCGTCGATCCAATAGCTCAATCCCGAATGCCCACTATCTATGGTGACTTCACGAGTTATGTCTTTAGGGATTTCGATGGGCAAGAGCACGTTGCCCTCGTGTTCGGGCACATTATGGGAACAGACCCTGTATTAGTTCGAGTGCATAGCGAATGCCTGACCGGTGACATTCTTGCCTCAATGAGGTGCGATTGCGGCAGTCAGCTCCATTCGGCTCTCGAGGCTATAGCTAAAGAGGGAGCTGGTGTTCTGGTCTACTTGCGCGGGCATGAAGGCAGAGGAATCGGCATAGGTCACAAAATTGCCGCATACTCACTCCAAGACGAAGGGCATGACACAGTTGACGCCAATTTGGAACTAGGTCTCCCAGTCGACAGTCGTGAATACGGGATCGGCGCTCAAATCCTCGTCGAACTCGGAGTGACTAAGATGCGTCTCATAACGAACAATCCGAAAAAGATCGGTGGACTAGCGGGCTATGGCCTAGAGATAGTTGAGCGTGTCTCCACTCTCGATGGTGCTAACCCAGAAAATATGGCTTATTTACGAACCAAACAACAACGAATGGGCCACCTCATTGAAGGCCTTGACGACCTGGCGGCCGACTAGCCGGTAAAGATTACTTCTCGATTCAGGTCTAGTCATAGCTCTGTAATGGCGTAATTAACTAGTGATTCGGTGTCTTACCCGGGTACCGTCATCAGCATGCTGAAACTCGTGTTGCCCAAGGGTTCTCTCGAAAAGGCCACTTTCCAACTATTCGAAGATGCCGACCTCGCTGTCCGTCGGACCAGCGACGTCGATTACCGAGCATCTGTCGATGATCCCAGGATCGCTGACGTCAGAATTCTTCGACCTCAAGAAATTCCAACATACGTTGAAGATGGTCTTTTTGATATTGGAATCGCAGGTAGAGACTGGATTGAAGAAACCAGTAGCGACGTCGTATCTTTGGGCGAACTCAAATATTCGAAGGTAACGGCGAAGCCAGTCAAGATAGTTGTCGCAGTGCCCGCTGACAGTCAATATCAGGTTCTCTCGGATCTCCCACAAGGGGTGCGAGTTTCAAGCGAATATCCAGAACTCACTAATCGACATTTCGCTGCTGCGGGTGTTGAGGCGGATGTGCGACTGAGCTATGGAGCTACAGAGGCAAAGGCGCCCGAAATAGTTGACGCCGTGGTGGACCTAACCGAGACGGGTAGTGCGCTTAGAGCGGCCGGATTGAAAATCATCGATGAAATCTTGACTAGCTATACAGAAATTTTTGCAAACCGCGAATCGTATGAAGACCCCGAGAAACGCAAAGCTATGGAGCAAATTAAGACGCTGCTTGATGGGGTGTTGGATGCTCGCGGACGTGTCTTAATGAAACTCAACGTATCCGCACCAAACCTGGACCAGGTAATTAACGTTCTTCCTTTTATGAAGGCGCCTACGGTTAATGAGCTCTGGGGCGGTGGAGGCTTCGCTGTGGAAACGGTCGTGAACAAGAGTGATATCAACGTCTTAATTCCTCAACTGCTTGAACTCGGAGCAACTGACGTAATTGAGCTACCTATCTCAAAGATCGTTCCTTAGAACCTCTACTTGCTAGTCGTCTTCGTCTGGTTGATTCTGCACCTCTACAAAGGCCAATCTAATTTGATGCAACGCTGCAGATAATGTTTGGTGTTCTGGAAGTTGGTCACCCAGTTGTTCAACCAAAATTCCCATGGCGTCAATTGGCAGCCGAGCCTCTTCAAGGTTGGGAGGATCGACCCTTAGGTGAAGAGCTGCGAGCTCGAAAAGTCCAATTACGTGATTAGCAACTATCTGGCCAGCTGGGACAGAAAGTAGCTGTTCCTGAGCCTCGCGAAGCTGTTGTTCCATTGCTGCTGCGGCTTCAGGATCGACCTGACCTCCTTCTGGTCCAGCAAATCCTTCTTGGCTGAAACTAGTTTCCTCGGTTTCGCCTGGAACTTCATGCTCCCCTGAGGGAGTCCAAAAGCTGCTCACATGACCTCTTTCAATAAAGTGAAGTGTCTTGGTTAGAGACACTACTTGTTCGGAATTGCTCTTAACCCTGTTACCCTACGGCTTTGACAATAGATACAAGCGGGGTTCCGCCCCCACCGTTCCACTGAAATGTGCGATTCGGTCCCTGTCGGATTGAAGTAACAAGCGTTACTGCATCCTCCGATATGCGAGGCGGGCACCAAATGTGTCCGCCCTTTGTTTTTCGACGGGGGTGCCATTAACGGACTTGGAGAATGTCCTTGGTTAAGCGAGTAAGGCCATAGCACGCCCAGATGAAGGCGATGCCCGGATCAATCAAGAGATTCGGGTTCGGGAGGTTCGACTGGTTGCCCCAGACGGTGAGCAGATCGGGATCAAACCATTGCCAGAAGCATTAAACATTGCACAAGACCTTGATCTTGACTTAGTAGAGGTGGCCCCAGAGGCTAATCCTCCGGTATGTCGAATCATGGACTACGGCAAGTTCAAGTACGAATCATCGCAACGGGCGAAAGAATCGAGGAAGAAGGCCAGCTCTATCTCATTGAAGGAGATGAAGTATCGGCCAAAAATCGGACAAGGTGATTTTGATACCAAGACGTCGAAAGTTGAGAAGTTTTTATCAGACGGTCACAAAGTCAAAATCACGATCATGTTCCGAGGCCGAGAGGTCTTCCACCCGGAGTTAGGCAGAGAAATCCTTGAGCGAGTCGCAGAAAATGTTGACACAGTAGGAAAAGTTGATCAGTTTCCCAAGTTAGACGGCCGGAATATGACCATGGTATTAAGCCCGGACAAGGCCGCAAAACAAAGACGCAAGAATACAGAGGAAAGCCCAAGCGATTAGAGATTAGGGAGTGTCTTAGTTCAAAACTCCCTCAACCGAACCCCTGTTATAAGGAAATACCATGCCAAAAATGAAGACACACAGCGGAGCCAAGAAGAGGTTCAAAACGAGCGGTTCTGGAAAACTGGTCCGACGGAAGCAGGGCAGGAACCATATTTTGGAGAAGAAGTCTGCCAAGAGAAAGCGTCGACTTGCTGTCGAAGGCGAAATAAGTAAAGCCGACCTCCCGCGCATCAACAAGATGCTGGGTAAATAGAAGCGATTCGTTAGAGGAGATGTCAAAGTGGCACGAGTAAAGCGTTCTGTCGCTGGCCGAAAGAGTCGCAAAGCGACCTTAGAGCAAGCCAAGGGCTATTACGGCAATAAGAGTCGTTCGTACCGAGCGGCGAACGAGCAAGTAATGCACAGTGGGAACTATGCGTTCCGAGATCGACGAGCTCGTAAAGGCGAGTTTCGTCGGCTTTGGATTCAACGCATTAATGCTGCAGCTCGTCAAAATGGAACTAGCTACAGCAAGCTGGTGAACGGACTAAATGCTGCGGGCATTCAAGTTGATAGAAAAATTCTGTCAGATATGGCTGTGAACGATCCCGAAGCGTTTAGCAAACTTGTAGAAAAAGCTGAATCAGCCCGGCAAGCAAGCTGACACTGTCTTCCCAGTCGCCCAGGCTGACCCGGTTACGGCGTCTAGTTAACGACCGGCGTTACCGTGACGCCCAAAACCAGGCGGTTATTGAGGGTCCACGGGCTATTCAGAGTGCCGTGGAACTTGGCGCCGACTTAAGAGAAATATTTCACCGTCCGGACCGAGGTGAGATCGCGGAGACGTTCCTCAGCGACGGCGTGTCCGTCCATGAGGTTGATGGCGATGTGCTTGACCGGATTGCAGACAGCGATTCCCCGCAAGGCTTGCTAGCTGTTGCTGAAGTTCATGACGCCGAGTTGTCGTCCATATCAAAGTGTCGACGGGTGGTAGTTATCGACTCGGTGCAAGACCCTGGCAACGTAGGGGCGATTGTTCGCACCGCTGCAGCAGCGGGGTTTGAAGCTATTGTTGCGTCGCCTGGAACAGCTGACCTGTTGAGCCCGCGATCGATCAGGGCCAGTGCTGGGACCATATTCACCGCGCAATACGCTAGGAACGTTGACCTTGAATGGTTCATGGCTGTTCTCTCGGGGGAAGGTCATGTCGTTGTGGTCACCGACGCTAGAGGCGATAGAGATTTCAGGTCCCTCAAGCCAGCTCAGCGTATGACGCTGGTGCTCGGAAGCGAAGCTAAGGGCGTCTCAGAGTCTGTTGTGCAACAGGCCAGTGTTCTAGTGACCATTCCAATGGGTGAGCATGTTGAATCATTGAATGTAGCCGTCGCTGGAGGTCTCGTTATGTACCAAATGCAGACTCCAAATAACGATTGATAACTCATTCGCTTATTGACTTCTGCTAATCGGCTTGCTGGTTCTATCCTTCAGTGTGTGAGTGTTTACGAACAGATCGCCCAAGCCCGAGCTTCAGCAATCGGCGAAATCGAACAAGTGCATGACATGGAGAGTCTTGCTGCCCTCGAGCCGATGCTGTTTGGAAAGAAATCGACCCTTGGAGGGCTTAAGCGGTTGATGGGTGAAGTCGATGCGGCTGACAGAGCTGCTGTCGGTCAAGCTTTGAACCAGGCTCAGGCCGACGTTCGTCAAGCGCACTCGGTTGTGAAAGAGCGCTTCGTAGCAGAGAACCGCAGAGCCCAGCTTGAGACAGAGCGACTAGACCTAACGGAATCGCTAGTAGGTAGCAATCGAGGTCATCTCCACCTAGTTACGCAAACCATGGAACGTCTTGAAGATGTCTTCGTTGGTATGGGTTTCACCGTTTCGGAAGGACCTCAGGCTGAGACCGATTGGTACAACTTTGAGGCGCTGAACCTGCCAGCAGCGCACCCTGCTAGATCGATGTTTGACACGCTTTATCTAGATTTAGGTGAACGGACGGAGATAGGCGATGGAGAGGGTGGTGAAGCTACAAATATCTTGCTTCGAACGCACACGTCCCCTGTGCAAATCCGAGTGATGGAGTCAACTCCTCCGCCTATTTATACCGTTTGTCCAGGACGTGTATTTCGGCGCGATACGGCCGATGCCAGCCACATGCCTGTCTTCCATCAAATTGAGGGCCTTGTGGTTGATGATGGGATTAGCCTCACGGATCTTGCGGGAACCCTCAACGAGTTCACGTCGGCATATTTTGGAGGAGCCATACAAAGTCGCCTGCGGCCTTCTTATTTTCCGTTCACAGAACCGAGTGCGGAGTTCGATATCACCTGTGTTATTTGTGAAGGTGCAGGTTGCCAAACTTGTCAACGCACCGGCTGGATTGAACTTGGTGGTTGCGGGATGGTGCATCCGAACGTGCTGTCTAACTGCGGAATCGACAGTGAAAAGTGGACCGGGTTCGCTTTCGGTTTCGGTATAGACCGGCTAGCGCTAATGCGACACGGAATTAAAGACTTGCGAGATATGTACACCAACGACGTTCGATTCCTCGAACAGTTCTAAGCGAGACTCAGAATGAAAGTCCTTCTCTCTTGGCTCCGTGAGTTTGCCCCGATCGAGGGTGATCCATATGAGTTAGCTGACCACATGAGCGATTTAGGAATGGCTGTCGAAGAGACTCGCCTTCTTGATCCCCTTGAAGGTGTAGTCGTTGCAAGGGTCACAAATCTTAGACCGCATCCGGAAGCAGACAGAATTCAGCTAGTTGATGTGGAAGCTGAGCCCGGCAACCCGGTGCAGGTTTGCTGTGGCGCTTTCAATATGTCCGAAGGTGACCTGATTCCGTTCGCAACTATCGGCACAGTTATGCCCGATGGTATGGAAATAGCGCAACGCAAAATGCGCGGGGAAATGTCCAACGGCATGTGCTGTTCTGCGGCGGAATTGAACTTAGGTTCAGACCACGACGGAATAATGATTCTGCCTCAGGGGTTGACTGTAGGCGCGCCTTTGATGGAGGAAATAGGGCTTGTTGGCGATGTGTTGTGGGATTTAGAAATTAATCCAAATCGGCCTGACGCAATGTCGGTAGCCGGCGTAGCTCGCGACTTGGCGGCCCGACTGAACGTGCCGTTTGAGATCCCAGAGTGGACAATGTCTATTCCTGAGAATCCAGAGGGTGGCCTCGCTAGCGTTCACGTTGAAGACCGAGAGCTCTGCCCGCGTTTCACCGCAAGAGTGATCCATGGTGTCATGGTTGGAGAATCCCCGTTGTGGATGCAGATGCGATTAACGCTGCTGGGAATGCGTCCAATCAACTCGGTGGTGGACGTCTCCAACTATGTGATGCTTGAGCTCGGAACGCCTAACCACACTTATGATCTCTCACTGGTGCCTAATGGGCACATAGGTGTGCGGCGAGCAACCGACGGAGAAACCATTGTTACCCTCGATGGCCAAGAGCGGACTTTGCTCCCTGGAGATGGGGTAATTGTTAATGAGGACAATGAGTCAATCGGTATAGCTGGCGTGATGGGCGGCGCTAGTACTGAGATTTCCGCTTCAACGGATGCTGTGCTGCTTGAGTTAGCAAGTTGGGAGTCGGATTCGATTGCAAGGACATCCCAACGCCTGGGGCTGCGATCAGAAGCATCAGCTCGATTCGAACGGGGAACTGACTGGCGATTGAACATAAAGGCGGTCCAACGGTTTTGTTATTTGCTGAATGAGATCACACCAGAAGGAATTGACTCACTGGGAGAGGTTCTTGATGTTCATGGCACCCTGCAAGAAAATAAGCCGGTCTCGGTTAGATCCTCACGAATAAGCCTGTTACTCGGACGTCACTTCACCTCCACGGAAATTCGAGACTTGTTACTTCCCATAGGCTTTGACGTTGCGGTCACAGACAACGAAGATATCCAACTCGTCACAGTTCCTTCGTTCAGGCCTGACACGCAAACCGAAACGGATATAGCTGAAGAAGTAGCGCGTCACTATGGATATAGCTCGCTAGGAACCACTGTTCCGCGATCTCCCGATGCTGGACGTTTGACAGCTGAGCAGAAGACGCGAAGGGCGATACGACAGATCATGATCGGGAGCGGCCTAGTAGAGGCTATGCCTAACCCCTTTCTTGCACCTGATGACATCGCCAAGGCCGGTTTGTCTGTAGAAGATCCAGTTCAGTTGCTTAACCCCCTGGCAGTGGAGGAATCAGTTCTAAGGCCTTCACTCCTTCCTGGTTTGTTAACAGCTGTTGGGTATAACTACTCGCATAGAAATATGGGGGTGCGATTATTCGAAACGGGCGCTATTTTCCGCGCCTCTGCTAGCGCGGCTTCTTTGTTGCCAGATGAGCAAGAACAGCTGGCTGCGTTGCTGTCCAACAGAGATGCGGATAGTGCAGTCGGGTTGCTAAGAGAACTAGCAGATGGGCTTAAAGTTGATCTGAAGCTGATAAACACAGATGATCTCCCAGGTTTGCACCCAACGCGCGGAGCTAGTGTCTTTGTCGGAGAATCGGAGATTGGTTTAGTAGGAGAAATCGATCCAGTTGTTCTTGAGCGCTATGAAATAGACGATAGATGCGCCTGGCTTGAGCTGAGACTTGACCGACTTATAGATGCTGCTATCAATGGTTCTGACATAGCGTACGAACCGGTTTCAACGTTCCCATCAAGCGATGTGGACCTCGCCTTTTTGGTTGATGAACAGGTGCAGGCATCAGCTATTGAGGTAACTCTGAGAAACGCCGCCGGTGATGAGCTCCGAAATTTGGAGCTGTTTGACGTATTTCGAAGTGAACAGATCGATCAGGGGTCACGCTCACTCGCCTTTTCGCTCAGGTTCCAAGCGAAAGACCGAACCCTAACCGAAGAAGAAGTCGGGGGTCTGCGGGAACGTTGTATCGAAGCAGTGGAGGGTTCCCACAACGCAGCCCTTCGATCCTAGAGGTCTGCTAATAGCCAAGGTCTACGTCTACCGGCCCGATCAGCTTTTCGCCTGATATCCGTCTTCGGACGTTCTCAGTCACACGTTCGGCGAGTAGGGGAAGGCCCATCTCGGGAGTGTTGCCGATGTGGGGTGTAATCAGACAATTATCTAATGACCAAAGCGGGTGATCATCTGGTAGGGGTTCAGGGTCGGTGACATCCAAGGCTGCCCCTCCGATAGATTTTTTCTGGAGAGCTTCGACGAGATGTTCTGTCACGATGTGTTGACCTCGGGCGACATTAACAATCCACGCTTCACTAGGGAGTAAGGCCAACTCAGTGGCGCCAATAATCCCAATAGTCTCGGGTGTAAGAGCGAGGGCAAGAACCAACAAGTCAGTTGATGGCAGCAGCGAGTGCAAATGCTGACTGGTGACTATCTCGGTCACATGCTGCATTTCCTTTACATGGTTCCTCACTACTGTGATTTTGCAATTAAAAGGTCTCAGTAGAGGGATGAGGTTCTCGGTGATCCCTCCGCCACCCAGAATCGTAACGTTGGCACCGAAAAGGTTCTTGCCATGCGGTTCGGACCAACTATCCGCTCGGGCGTAAGAACTAAGTCCTCGAAAACCCGCTAAGGCCAAGGCGAGCGCGTGTTCGGCGACGGGCGCGGCGTAAACGCCTTTGCCGCAAGTCCAAGTGAGACTTGGGTGGCATCGCAACATCTCTAGAAATGGTTCGATCCCGGCGTACGGCAGCTGTACCCAATCTATATTGGGGTTGTCATCAAGTATCGGGGGCAAAAGATCGGCCCGAGCTGGTTCTGCCCACACCAACGCCTCTGCACTATCGGGATCCGAGACCTCTCCGCCGGCAGCCACGACTGCTCTCATCAAAGCCTCACGACGCCAACATTCCGGTTCGACTGCAACTCGTATCATGGTTCAGGAACTAGAGATCGAGAGCGTGTTGATGGATGTAGAGCATCAGGTCAACTCACGCCCGGCTGTCAGCAATGAGGCCGCCGTCAGGGAAGATGATCTCTCCCGTGACAAAACTTGCTTCGTCGCTGCAAAGGTATAGACAGGCGTTTGCTATGTCGGAAGGTTCTCCGAGTCGGCGTAAAGGTGTTTCTTTTATTCTTTCGTCTACCCACTTTTCGTTGCTGGTAGCAGCTCCGCTCATTGAGGTCTTTATGTAACCCGGGCCGACAGCGTTTACTCGAATTTCATGACGAGCAAGTTCGATAGCTCCGCACTTAGTAAGCATCCAGACCCCTGCTTTTGAGACGCAATAATCGGAAGCGCCCATAAGCGCTGTCCTGCCTGCTACTGAAGCAATGTTCACTATGGATCCACCGCCTGATGTAGCCATATGTTTGGCTACAGCTTGATTGGTTAACATCACCCCGGTGAGGTTTACGTCGATTACGCGCTGCCAGTTAGTCAGCGACTTGTCGATCAGGAGCATGTCCTGTCTGTCGTGGCGGTCTTGGCTGACTTGCTGGTCAGGTTCTCGGCTTACGTACCCGGCGTGTGAGATGCCTGCTGCAGCGACGCATGCGTCAACTCGACCGAAAGCTTCAACCGCTACATTGGCCATGGCGTCCACCTCTTCTGGGATTGAAGTATCCACTGCTACGGAAGTGGCTTGTCCTCCTGCTTTCTGAATCTCTTCAGCTACGGCAGTGGCTCGTTCAAGGTTGATATCAGCGACTACGAGTCGAGCGCCTTCTTCCGCGAAACGAAGGCAGCAAGATTTTCCTATGCCTGACGCTCCTCCGGTAACGATTGTTACTTTGTCGGCCATACGTCCAGTCATTAGAACCCTCCAAATGTTTGGACCCAGAGTAGATACTGAAACGAGACCTTGCTTGTCGCACTCTAGTGATGGAAAACATAGTGCTCTGCAAAGAGCGCCGCCCGGCCATTTGGGTAGGTCATAACGGAGGAATTAATAGCAGAAAGTTTGAGACTTGCGAACGCTCAGAGGGGCGCTTACTCAAGGACGCCTGCTATGACCAAGTCTGCTATGGCATCACCGTCGTAACCCAAAAGCTCACTAAGGATTTCAAAGTTGTGTTCGCCCCACAAAGGCCCGCTCCGGTTGGGCTTTCCATCGCTTCGGGATAAACGGAACCCATACTGTTCCACCCACGTTGATTCGTAAACATCGTGGGGAACTTCAACAAAGTGTTCACGGTGAAGTAATTGTGCGTCGGATGTTATTTCTGGGCTGTTCTGAACCTGATGGACTGGAACTCCAACTGCTTGAAGTGACTGCATAATTTCAGATGGACTTTTCGATAAACACCAACTTTGGACAATGCCGTTAAGTTCGTTTTCTCTCTCTTGACGCTCTGCTAACACCAAGTGAGCTAGATCAGCGCAGTCGACTATCGAAGTGAGAGATTTCCACTGATCATCATTTTCGCAAGCGATAGCGACCCATTGGTCATCTTGCCCATTGGCGCATTGGTACACAGAATGTGGTGCCATCCACCGGTCAGCGTTTCCTATCCTGCTTTGGGAATACCCATTTACCTCTTGATCTAATATTGCTTCAGTCAGGAAATGGATGCCACCTTCTGCTTGCGAAAAATCTAAAACCATTCCTTCACCGGTGCGTTCTCGATGGTCTAGAGCAGCCATCAACAAGGCTGCTGTGAGTCGTGGAGACGTAGCATCGGTATATGCGAGAAAGGGTCCTGCCGGTAAACGGTCTGCCCATCCGGTTAGCTCGTAGTAACCGCCTGTGGCTGCCCCCATGTTGCCAAATCCTGGGATGGGAGACAATGGTCCGGTCTGACCGAAAAGTGTTGTGGAACAAACAATTAAGCGTGGATTAACTTCCAATAGCTCAGCTGGGCTGAGTCCTACTCGGTCAAGGACGCCTGCTGAGAAGGCGTTGACGACGATGTCGCTCTTGGCTGCAAGATCTAAGACAACCTGCCGAGCTTCAGGAGCCTTTAGGTTCAGCTGTAAGCTTTCTTTGTGGGCGTTTATAGAGTGCCACTGCTGGCTATTCTCTGGCCCGTCGGGGTCGTTGGGGTCTCGAGACAAGCCGGAAGTACGGACTTGGTCAGGCCGTGTTTGAGACTCAACTCGAATGACTCGTGCGCCGTAGTAACCCAACATGCGTGTGGCAAAAGGACCCGCATACACCCATGTGAAGTCCAACACCGTTAATCCTTCAAACGGAAGCTGCGATGATGGCTGAGAGCCGCCATCCGAGGCGCTCATCTCTCTGGCTTCGCTCAGCACTTCTTTGGTGTGTTCACCCAGTTGGGGCGGTCTCCCTAAACGCTTTAGGTGAGTAGCATTGCCATGTGCCCATGGGCCGGGAAACCTAACTTTCTTACCTATTTGGGGCATCTCGACTTCATCCCAAAACTTGCGCTCAGCATAATGAGGACTCTCGAGAACATCCGACGGTGTGATGACCGGAACCAATAAGAGCTTGTCTTGTTGCGCCATGGTAAATAAATGATTTTTTGAATAAGGAAGGAGAGCCTTTGCCAGACACTGTGAGGTTCGATCTGTAATTGACGCCACCTCCTCCAACGGGCGATCAGTTAGTAGGTCCGTCCAATCGATGTTGTGGAGGTCTTCGTCGAGGTGGCCTTCAGATCGAACCCATTCGAGTAGTCGATTAGTGAAGGACCCCACTAACACTCCCGGTAGGTATGTGATTGTCACGTAACCATCGGCGCACTCGTAAACAAACCGAAACTCCACCATTCCCAACAGTTCGAAGCCACCACCTGTTCGTTGTGCCGGAGGGTTATCGCATAGCGAAGGAGCCATCCACCCTTGCGCTGTCAAAATCATTGCCTCTTGAGCAGAAACATCAACATGTTGCCCAAGTCCGCTTACCTTTCTCTCAGTTAAGGCAATGAGAGCGGCGCAGGCGGCTTCTGAAGCCGCATTCACCCAAACTTGCGGTGCGGAAATACGAACTGGGGGTCGATCGCGGTGTCCATTTAAGGACATCGGGCCAGCGGCTGCGCTAAGGGTGAGGTCTGTTCCAACCCAGTCCGATTTGGGCCCGTCTTTGCCGAAGTTGCTTATCGAAACTGTTACCAGCGATGGGTTGGCCTCTCTGAGTTTCTCGAGATCAACATCAAATGCGCCGCATTCGATTAATACGTCTGCAGTGCGTGCGAGTTCGACGAGTGTCTCCTGGTTGTTTATGACTACAGAACGTTTACCCCGGTTGTAGGACCAGTGTTGTAGCGAAAACTCAGCATCGTGCGTGTCGGCTGCAAAGGGGGGAAGGAAACGGGACCTTTGCCCTTGCGGAGGTTCGACTGCAATGACATCGGCGCCTAACTGCGCGAATAGGAAGCCTGCAAAATGACCTCGATCATCTGTTAAGTCGAGAATCCGGTAGTGCGACAGCATGAGCCCCCTCTTGCACCTAAGCGCGCGCTGATGATCGTAGTGTTCTGCTTAGCGTAGGGCGACAGAAAGTGATGAACTGTTGTCTCACCGTGAGGAAAGTATGACTGAAGACAATAACGAAGCGGGCTTTGACCCCGTAGCAGATCTCGAAGAACGCCAATCAAGAATACGAAATGATATGGGCGGTGCCCATCGCGTGGCCAAGATGCGAGAAGAAGGAATCCCCACCATTCGTGACCATATTGATGGCTTGTTAGACAATGGAACGTTTCGCGAGTTGGGAACCCATAGCCGTTCAATGCGCCTGGAAGACCGGGACAGCACCCCAGGTGATGGGAAGGTAGGCGGTGAAGGTCAAATCGATGGTCGACCCGTTGCCATCGGCGGTGATGACATAACGGTCAAGAAGGGATCGAGTGCCATCGTGGGTAGTCGACGCCTGCACCGCCTATATGAGAGGGCTATCGAACGAGGGATGCCATATGTCTATGTAGGCGAAACTGGGGGCGGTCGAATTCCGGACCTTATTGGAGCCGAGGGCATCTCTGATATAGCCCCTGATCCAGAATTAGCTCGTAGAAGGCGTCAGATCCCAATGGCGACTGTAATCGTCGGGCAGAGCTTCGGCGGCTCTTCTTTTCAGTCGGCTTTTTCGGACTTTGTTGTTCAGGTCCGTGGTTCAGTTCTAGCCGTTACATCTCCAAGAGTTTTCGAGGTCGCCACAGGAGAAGTTATTGGCTTCGAAGAACTTGGAGGAGTTGATGTCCATTCTCGAATCACTGGGCAAATCGATCTTGGTGTTGAGACATTCGAAGAAAGTTACAGAGCTGTTCAGCAATGGTTGTCTTACCTGCCGCCGAATGCGTGGACCAAGGCGCCCCGAAGCGACGTGCGAGCGAATCTAACGCCAGATGAGTCATTAGCTGCGATGATCCCTACTAAAAGGACTCGTGGTTACGACATGAGAAGGTTCAGCACTGCGCTTTTGGACCCGGGTACCTTTATGGAATTGCAACCGGGGTACGCGCGTAACCTTACGACTGGATTGGGTAGGCTCGACGGCTTCTCGGTCGGTGTTATTGGGAATAATCCGATGTTCAATGCAGGAGTGTTGGACCCAGAAGCTTGCCGAAAAGCTATTCGATTGATGTGTTTATGCGATGCCTTTAATCTGCCAGTTATTTTCTTGATGGATGTGCCCGGCTTCATGGTTGGAAAGGCGGTTGAGCATGATCGGATTCTTTCCCTAGCTATCCGATTTGTGGAAGCTCTAGGCAACATGTCTACCCCTACCTTGACAGTCACGCTCAGAAAAGGTTTTGGTTTGGCTTTCCCAGCAATGAATGGTTCCGGGTTTGGTTCCTCTGGCCTCTACTCATGGCCTGGAGCCGAGATAGGCTTTATGGACCCAGAAGTTGGTGTGAACGTTGCCTATGCGAACCGTCTAGAAGGGATGGAGGCAAATGAAGCAGAAGCTGAGCGGGCGAGACTAATTTCGGAGATCGGTTTGGCGACATCGCCCTATGAAGCAGCTGGGACGCTTCGTATCGACGAAGTGATCAACCCTGCGGACACGAGAAAAGTCCTGGTTGAGGATTTACGGCAACTTGATGGTCGACGGATTCCTCCTCCAGAACAACGGCCTCTCAGCTATTGGCCGACAGTCTGATTTAGGCGAGAAAGGCTTGAAAAGTGCATTATGTGGTGTCCGAAGAAGAGCGGGAAGCTTGCTTGCGAGATGGAGCGGTGCCGCTGCGTAAGGTCGTCAGCGACGAATGGCTTGATGTTGTAGAGGCTGGAGTTGAAAGAGACATTCGAGAGCCGGGCCCTTTCTTCCACGGCTACGTGCCAGATAATGGAATAGGTAAATTTCATGGAAATATCCGCATTTGGGAAACAGATCCGGAAATGGCTCGATTCTGCACCCAAGGTCCACTTGTATCGCTAGCGAGCCAGTTCTTTCGGTCCTCGAAATTGAATCTCTTCTACGACCAGTTGTTTGTTAAGGAACCGGGTACTGAGAACCGCACTCGTTGGCATAATGACCTGCCGTATTGGCCTATTCGAGGGCAACAGATAATGTCATTTTGGGTCGCCCTCGATAGCGTCAGCGTTGAAAGCGGCGGGCTGGAATTCATAAAGGGCTCACACCTTTGGGATACCTGGTACCAGCCAGAAACTTTTGGGAAAACCTCAGGGCACGGAGAGTATGAACGCAATTCTGACTATGTCGATATCCCTGATATCGAGTCGAAGCGTGATGAATATGAAATCATTAGCTGGGACCTAGAGCCTGGAGATGTCTACGCGTTTCATGCGATGACCGTCCATGGAGCCGGGGGTAATTTGCGGACGGATGTGCGCCGAAGGGGGTACACGGTCCGATATTGCGGGGATGACGCTGTCTACGACACTCGGCAAGGTACTCAAGGCCATCTTCGTTCTGACGTACATAGCGATGGTGAGCAACTCGATAGCGAACAGTATCCACTGATTTGGCAGGCCAACGAAGAGTAGAGGCCTATTCGAGAACTTCAGCTGCCGCAAGATTAGCTATGTGATCTATGGAGTAGCCGAGTAACTCACTTAGGATCTCGAAGTTGTCTTCGCCCAGGCAAGGTCCACCGCGGTTTAGTACCGCGGGAGTGCGCGACATCTTGGTTCTGCATGAATGTGTCCACATCTTTCCAGCATGACTTTGTGGCACCTGGACTTGGTGTTGCCGGTGAGTTAACTGGGGATCAGAGTTGGTTCCGGCGGCGTCGTGAACCGGATAAGCTGCGACCCCCAATGCTTGGAGTTCCTCGGCAGCAGCGGTGCTGTTGCGGACCGACGACCAAGCACTTATTTGCTCTTCAATTTTGGTGCGTTGTTCTCGACGAATTATCTGGCCAGCATCTGCGAGTTCATCTAGCTCCAACAAGCAAGCCAATCGCGGCCAACTGTCATCTGAGCAAGCGATCGCCAGCCACGAGTCGTCGCCTTGCGCAGGAAACACCCCATGCGGGAACATGTTTGGATCGTCATTCCCGGCTCGCTGGATTGTTCGTCCGTTGACGTTTTGGTCAAGTATCGCGGGCGCCAAGTAGTGCAAGGCACACTCCGTTTGCGACAAATCGATGTACTCACCGAGCCCAGTTTCCCGGCGCTTTTCCAAAGCGGCCATTAAGGATGACACCACTATCCTCGGAGCCAAAAAATCTGTGTATGGACCGTAAGGTCCAGCTGGCGGCCTATCGACCCAACCGGTTAATTCATAGTACCCAGCGATCGCTGCAGCCATGTACCCGTAGCCGGCCAGCTTTGAATGAGGACCGCTTTGTCCAAGTAAAGAGCTGGAAAGCATGATCAATCTCGGATTGATTTCTGAGAGCACCTCGTAATCGAAACCCAGCCGTTTCATAGCGCCCGGCGCAAAAGATTCTGTGGCTATATCAGCCCAACGGATCAAGTCATAAACCACATCTTTGGCCTCTGGTTTGCTGAGATCGAGACTCAAACTCCGCTTCCCAGCGTTATACACGCCGTAGCCGACGCTGTTGTCAGGATGCGGGTCTTCGTTGACGAAGGGGTTCACCGTTCTCATAGTGTCGGGGCGACTAGCGGTCTCTACTTTGACTACATCAGCCCCGTAATCGGAGAGGATCCGAACGGCGGATGGAGTTGCGATCACCCAAGAGAACTCAACAACTTTCAACCCTGCGAGAGGCAACGGATTAGTGGTCGGTTCGCGGACACGAATTTGGGTTTGTCGTTTCAGCGCAATCGAGTCGTTGTGTTCACCCAAAGTGGGAGGACGTCCTGAAGAACTCGAGTAGTGGTTCTTGAACTTCACTAGCTCACCCGGGTATTTCACTTCGCCGCCTCGACCATCAGGCTCGACATCCCAAAACTCGCGTGCTTCAAGGTGTTCGTAGTCAACTAAGTCAGCGATCGTCATCGATGGTGTAATTAGAAGATTGCGTTCTAAAGCTGCGTCCCACAGATCAGCTTTGGATTTTGATGCAAAGAAACGCCCGTAGGTCGCGAACGCAGCAGCGACAACATCAAAGCTCACCTCGCCAGCGAACAACTGAACCCCGATATTGAGCCAGTCAATGGATCGAAGATTTTCGTCGCTAGCACCTTCTTCTTCCAACCAACCCGTGAGTCGGCTACAAAACGGTGCGAACGCCGCGCCGGGCAGGATCACACAAATGATGTATCCATCCAGACACGAGAACAATAATGGGATTTCCATTCCGCCTATTCTGATTCCCCCCGCCATTCGATCGGCAGCTAAGGCATTCTCCATCGGTGCGACGTTCTGAGGGAATCCAATGGTCAGGGATTCCTGGGCCGAAACGTCGATGTGTTGACCGATGCCGCTTCGATTCCGTTCTTGAAGAGCGACCAAACTTGCGGCGGCGGCGTCGGCTGCGCCGTGAAGAAAACTGTGAGGAACGCCTATTCTGAGGGGAGCACGGTCCGCATCGCCGCTGGCATACAAAAAGGAACTCCCTGCGACGGCGGTTAAGTCCGTTCCGAGCCAATGTGACCGAGGACCGCTGAGGCCATAGGGAGTAATAGAGGCATGAATTATCTGGGGATTGGTATTGGCGACGTCTAGGGGAGAGAGACCCAGAGACTCTAAGTAGCCGGGTTGGCAATCTTCGAACAGAATGTCGGCACCTCGGATGAGGTCCAAAAATTTTTCGCGGTCTTGCTCCAGCTCAATATCTAAGACAACAGATTTCTTTCCTCTGTTGTAGGCCCAATGGGTGAGGCTGAAGTCGAAGTGAGGGTCATCGGCCACATAGGGCCCTAAATGACGTGTGGAGACTCCTCCGGCTGGTTCGACTGCTATTACCTCAGCGCCGAGGCGAGTTAAAATATGGCCCGCGAACTGACTAGTTCCATCACAGAGATCGATAACCCGGATGTGCTCTAACATGCCGCCCCCTTAATCTTCTAAGAGCATAGGTTGAGTGCAGAAGGGCAGTTACTTCTTCTGCGCTAACTGGTCTTAAGCGTTCAGTTCACCGCAGCACTTCAGATCCGAATACCCTTGTTGCATGGGAAAGGTCTTTAGCGCGGATCAGATAAAGCAATACGAAAACGACGGATGGGTTTCGCCGCTAGATGTTCTCACCGCAGAACAAGTCAGCGACTGTCGAACTCGCCTAGAACGATGGGAATCGATACGAGGCGGTTCGCTGCCCGCACATGAGCGTTCTAGTGGACACATTTTGTTTCCGTGGATCGATGAGCTTATGAGGAACAAAACCATTCTTGATGCTGTTGAGGATCTCATTGGTCCAGACATCCTCTGCTGGAATTCAGTTTTTTGGATCAAAGAAGCCCACAGCCCCAGCTATGTCGGCTGGCACCAAGACCTCCAATATTGGGGCCTGTCTAATTCTCATGTGGTTTCAATCTGGATTGCACTTAGTGATGCAAGCGAGGCTGCGGGTTGTATGAGCGTTATCCCGGGCAGTCACAAAGAAATTCTTGATCACGAAGAGACCTATGCGAAGGATAACCTGCTCAGTCGAGGTCAAGAACTTGGAATCGATGTGACACAGCATCTCACGATCCCGATGCCGTTGAAGGCCGGGCAGGTCTCCTTTCACAACGTTCGGACTGCGCACGGATCTGGTCCCAACACCACCGACGACCGCCGCATTGGCCTATCTTTTCACTACATGCCTACTGCTACAGAACAAACACTAAGTGAATGGGACAGCGCTTCTTTAGTGCGCGGTGAGGACCTACACAACAATTTCGAGCATTGCCCACAACCCAAACATGACCTTGAACCAGCCTCAGTTGACTTCCATAAGCGGGCAGCAGACGCGATGCGGAAGATCATCTACAGCGGTGCTCACACAGATAAACGAACCCTTTAGGATTTCAATGCTTGATCTGCATCATGTTCACATTTTCGCGAGCGACGCGTCGGCGACGATCGAATGGTGGCAAAACAACCTCGGAGCAGTAGTGAGCTACGACGGAGAATTTGGAGGATCCCGCAATATATTTATGAAAGTTGGGCGGGGGCGAATCAATGTTTACGATCAGCAGCCTCGAGGTAGCTCCAACGGTGCGTACCATCACGTCGGCATTCGGGTTGAAGGATTGTCTGAGCTCAGAGACCGCATGACTGCCAATGGTGTCGAATTTCGGTCCGACATCAGAGAATTCGGCAGTTGGCGATATTTGATGTGCTCGGCTCCCGACGGTGTCCTTTTGGAGCTTTTCGAGATAGATGTCGATGAAATGCCCCCCGAATTGATCGACTTCTTTAATTTGGGCTGACATATCACTAAATGTGAAAGGCTGGAGAAATGGCACTTGAACAACTCGACGTCGAACACCTCTTCACCCTCGACCTTCAGGTCGCTGAGGGGCCGCAAATTATCAAGGGTGGCCCACATGGCACAAGAATCATTGCCGAGGTCGCAGGCGGCACCTTCACTGGTGAACGCCTCAATGGCTCTGTTGTTTCGCCAGGTGGGGACTGGGTAACAGCGCGCGCCGATCGAAACATCCAGCTGGACGTTCGTCTGACCTTAGTTACCGATGACGACGCGGTGATCTTGATGCAGTACAAAGGCATCGGAGAAACCTCTGCCGGCGTGGCACGGTCGGCGCCTCAATTCGAGACGGGCGACGAAAAGTATGCGTGGCTGAACAATGTCCAAGGGGTTGGCATTGGGCAACTGCATCCTGGCGGCGGCGTCACCTACGAAGTGTACGCACTGACCCAGACCCCCTAACGAGACCTAGGTGACACGAGCCACACGGTTGGTTCACTTAAATAGGAATGAGGCTGAAGGGCTGGCGTTGGTGGGAATGTCCCGCTGTTAAGACGCCACATCGGCATCACTGAAACTACTGCAGCTAGAGAAACAAAAATCGCGCCAACGATGGCAATCGTGTAAGACCCAGTCGCATCGATAATTGCGCCTGCGGCAATTGGTCCAATAAGAGCGCCTACTCCGGCTGACGTGTATTGGATTCCGAGGACACCACCCAACCCCTCAACGCCGAAAATTTCAGCCATTGCGACAGGGCTCAACGCAACGAATCCGCCGTACCCCACACCCAGTAAAGCTGCGAATAGCAGCAGAAGGGGATAGTTCGCCCCGGCGATTAACCACACGATATAGGCGATGGGTTGAATGGCGAAGCACATGATGATGAGCGGTAGGACACCTAGTCGCATCCCCAAAACCCCGAGGCCGAGGCGGCCGAGCACGCTACCAAGCCCCAGTGAGGTGATGAGGAACGCGGCGGTGCTGGATGTGATGCCTTGCTCTTTGGCGTATTGCACCAAAAAGACAAAGGGGATGAATAGAGCAACTGACATGAGGAAGCCAGCGAGGTATAAACGCCAAAATTCTGACCTTCGGAGAGCTTTGCGTGCTGCAGAAATGCTGGCAGATAAGGGGGCTGGTGGAGTTGGAGGTCTGAACGAGGTGAGGGCTACTAAGAAGTAAACGATTACGCTTCCGATTCCCATGAATTCAAAAGCGTTACGCCAGCCAGCGCTGCGGATCAGCCACTCTGCGACTGGAACTAGGATCAGAGTTCCGAGTCCAATACCAACGGTGTTGATGCCGAGGGCAAGGGTTCGATGCTTTTCGAACCAAGCGCCCGTCGCCACGCTCAATGGCACCAAATATGAGCCGATACCTAGTCCGACTCCGAGTCCGTAGATCAAGATTCCTGCGGACAAAGAATTGACTTGGGCGGTGAGCCATAGGCCGCCACCCATGAGTACAGCTCCTAGCGCAACTAATCGTCTGGCACCAAAACGATCAGCCAACGGTCCGGCGACTATCCCGGTTGCAAAGAACAGGAATGTTGTGACCGCAAAGAACGCAGCGATGCCAGAAAGGCTGGCGTTGAATTCCTCGACCATTTGCTCTAGAGCGGTAGCAAACGCGTAAAAGACGCCAAAGGTCCATGTATTGATGAGACATCCGCCAAACGCCACAACCCAGCCCCGGCCGCTGTCAATTTTGTGGAGTTGGGCCATTAACTCACCCTAGGACAGGCTGCACGGGTCCGACTTAGCTGAATGTTGTTTTCCGTGTCAGGATGATCGTATGGAAATCGAAAAAGGTTTGGACTACGTCCGCGATAATTCCCGAGCTGTGTTGGCGACTCGACGTCGAGACGGTTCCCCTCAGATGTCCCCTGTGACTCTCGCTGTTGTTGATAACGAGATTATTATGAGTACCCGCGAGACAGCTATTAAGACCTGGAATCTTCGTCGAGATCCCGTGTCTTGGTTGTGTGTGTTTCCCGATAAGTGGCTTGGTCGATGGGTGCAGTTGCAGTGTCGAGCAGAGATAGTGAGTCTGCCCGACGCGATGGACCTTCTGATCGACTATTACCGGACGTTGAGTGGGGAGCACCCCGATTGGGGCGATTACCGCAGAGCAATGACCGAAGATCAGAGGTGCATTGTGAAGTTTGAGATAGAGGTCGCTGGTCCTGACATTCAGGGTTAGTTCTCATGGGTATGAACGGCGTTAGCGACTATCTGGTTGTAGGGGCCGGCGCTATGGGCATGGCATTTACTGATGTGCTCATGAGTGAAACCGAAGCTACGGTCACCATTGTTGACCGTCACGGTCGCCCTGGTGGTCACTGGAATGACTCATATCCGTTCGTGCGGCTGCACCAGCCGTCTTCGTTTTATGGTGTGAATTCGCGGGCTTTGGGAACGAACCAGAAGGATTTGGTTGGTTTGAACGCCGGGCTGTACGAACTTGCGTCCGGTACTGAGGTGGTTACGTACTTCGATCAGGTTATGAACCAGCAGTTCCTGCCTACAGGGAGGGTTTATTACCTCCCCATGAGTGAATACGTTGGCAATGGAACCGTCAGGAATGTGGCATCTGGAGTTGAAACTCACATCGAAGCAGCAAAGACCGTTGATGCTACGTACATGAATGTGACGGTTCCGTCGGTCACGGCCCCCAGTTACGAGGTGGCCGAAGGAGTCACATGTATTCCTCCGAACGGATTGCCAAACATTCATGACACCCCAGAGGGGTATGTGGTTGTGGGTGGGGGAAAGACCGCGATTGATTCGTGTCTTTGGCTGCTCGACAACAGCGTCGATCCAGATGTCATTAGGTGGGTTGTACCGCGAGATCAGTGGATGTTGGATCGGGCGTCCATTCAGCCGGGAGATGAATTCGCGGAGCAGGCTCTCCGTCGTCAGGTCGAGACGATGGAGATCGTGGCTGCGTCTGTCGATGCAGATCAGATGTTTGACGAGTTGGTGCAACAGGGCGCGTTGTTGCAATTCGACCATTCGGTTCGCCCAACGATGTACCGGTGCTGCACTGTTACGGTCGCCGAGTTAGAGGAACTGCGCCGGATTCGTAATGTGGTTCGTATGGGTAGGGTCCAAAAAATCGGCACAGATCACATCCACCTTGACCATGGACAAATTCCGACTAGCCGTGACACGGTTCATGTCGACTGCACAGCAGATGGGTTAGCGAACCGACCCGTACGACCCATTTTCGAGCCGAATCATCTGACATTGCAGACGGTGAGAACCTGCCAACAAGTATTTAGTGCAGCGTTCATTGCCCACGTTGAGGCGACCTACGACGATGATGTAACAAAGAACGAGATATGCACAGTTGTGCCGCATCCCAATGACACTTCGGGCTGGATGCGAACAACGAGAGATAACGCCTTGAACTCGATTCGATGGAATGCTGACCCCGATCTCAAAGAGTGGCTGTCGAATGCTCGCTTAGACGGGTTTAGTCGAGCGAAGGGAGACAAGATGCGAGACTCCAGTCAACAGGAGCTTGTGGCGCGCATCATGGAAGCGACACCCGCCGCATTAGCCAAATTGGATCAGTACCTCGAAGACGGACGTGCGGTAGCCCGATAGAACGATCTGTTGGGAAACAGCGGCGTTAGTTCAATGGTCGATCAGTGGGTGCTACCGGAGACATGAGCGCTGTGGAACCAGTTAAGAAAGCGTCTACCGAAGCAGCACAAGAACGACCTTCAGCGATAGCCCAAACGATGAGGCTTTGCCCTCGGCCCATGTCACCGCACACCCAGACACCGTCAACATTGGTTGAGAAGTCGCTGTCGCGAGCGACATTGGATCTCTCGTCGAGGTCTACCCCTAATTGAGTCAAGAGATCGCCCTTTTCGGGTCCGGTGAAGCCCATCGCTAGGAATACCGCATCTGCTTCGAGTTCGAAATCTGAACCGGGGACCTTCTCGAAACGACCGTCTTTGAATTCGACTTCGTGTGCGGCGAGTGCGCGAACGTTTCCGTCTTCATCTCCCACAAATTTTTCGGTATTGACTGAGTAGATCCGTTCTCCGCCTTCTTCGTGAGCGGACGTTGTTTTGAAGGTCATCGGGAATGTTGGCCAGGGATTCCCATCTGAACGTTCCTCAGGAGGGCGTGCCATTATTTCGAATTGATGAACTGAGCTCGCGCCTTGTCTATGTGCAGTGCCAAGGCAGTCCGCTCCGGTGTCACCCCCGCCGATAATCACAACTTTCTTACCTGCGGCGGAAATGGGAACCTCTTCAACACCCATGTCTCCGTGTTGGGCTCGGTTAGCCCAGGGGAGATACTCCATAGCCTGGTAGATGCCGTTTAATTCTCTGCCTTCTATTGGAAGGTCGCGCCATTGTGTTGCGCCGCCAGCCAATACAACCGCATCGAACTGCTCTTGCAGTTCGCTACTGGTGATATCTACGCCTACGTCGATTCCTGTTCGAAACTCTGTGCCCTCGAGCTCCATTTGTTCGATACGGCGATCTATGTGCCGTTTCTCCATTTTGAATTCAGGGATGCCGTATCTCAGGAGGCCACCAATTCGGTCAGCGCGTTCAAAGACGACCACGGAATGCCCGGCGCGTGTCAGTTGTTGTGCGGCTGCGAGACCTGCCGGACCGCTACCAACCACTGCAACAGACTTGCCAGAGAGAACACTTGGCTTTAGCGGAGTTACCCAACCCATCTCAAATGCGTGGTCGATGATGGTTACTTCAACCTGTTTGATAGCGACTGGGTCCTGGTTGATGCCCAAGACGCATGCTCCTTCGCACGGAGCGGGGCATAGGCGTCCAGTGAACTCTGGGAAGTTGTTCGTTGCGTGTAGCCGGTCAATAGCTTCCTTCCACCGGTCTTTGTAAACGAGATCGTTCCAATCTGGAATGATGTTCCCCAGAGGGCAGCCACTGTTGCAGAACGGAATTCCGCAGTCCATGCACCTACTTGCTTGATCTTTCAGGTCTGCTTGATCGAAGTCTTCGTAGACCTCGTTCCAGTCAAGTAGACGAACAGGGACAGGTCTGCGTGTCGGGGTTTGCCGTGAATGTTTGAGAAATCCTCTAATGTCAGCCATTTTTCCTCACCTCTTCGCCGCTGCCATTACGGCTTCTTCAACGTTGTGTCCGTGTTCTTCAGCTGTAGCGATCGCATCGAGCACTCGCCGATAGTCCTTTGGCATCACTTTCTTAAATGAGCGGACATGTTGGTGCCAACGATCCAGAACGGTTGCAGCAACAGCTGAGTTTGTCTCTTCAAGGTGATCTCGGATGATGTCTCGAAGAGCGTCTGCGTCTTCCTCAGATAATGAACTTTCTAAGTCCACCATCTCGGTGTTGAGGTTGCGGTGGAAGTCGTCGTCCGGGTCGTAAACGAATGCCACGCCACCTGACATTCCGGCACCGAAATTTCTTCCAGTAGCGCCCAAAATAACGACTGTGCCTCCGGTCATGTACTCGCATCCGTGGTCGCCGATTCCCTCCACGACGGCTGTTGCGCCTGAGTTTCGAACGCAGAAACGTTCACCGACTATGCCTCGGATGTAGACCTCGCCTGAGGTTGCCCCATAAAGGATGACGTTTCCGGCGATGACGTTTTCTTCAGCAACGAAATTCGGTGAAGCGTTGCTTGGCGGTTGCAGCGTGATCCGCCCACCGGAAAGGCCTTTACCCAAATAGTCGTTAGCGTCTCCTGAGAGACGCAACGTGATGCCTTTAGGGACAAAGGCACCAAAACTTTGACCAGCTGAGCCCGTCATGTTGATGTCGATTGTGTTGTCGGGTAGCCCTTCGCCACCGTGGTTCTTTGTGAGGTGATGGCCGAGCAATGTCCCGACAGTGCGATTGACGTTTGAAACAGGTATTTCGATGCGGACAGGAGTGCCGTCGCTTAGCGCTGGTTGGGCTTGCTGGATCAGTTCTTGATCTAGTGCTTTCTCTAACCCGTGGTCTTGTTCTTGGGAGCAGAAACGGTCTTGTTCCCAAGGAGAAGTTGGCACGTGAAGAATTGGTGTCAGGTCAAGACCGTCTGCTTTCCAGTGACTGACTGCGCGGTCAACGTCGAGGCAATCAACTCTGCCGATTGCTTCTTCGATTGATCGGAAACCAAGCTCAGCTAAATATTCTCTGACTTCTTGAGCTATGTACTCGAAGAAATTAACAACGAATTCTGCTTTTCCGTTGTAGCGGGCTCTGAGCTCTTTGTTTTGGGTGGCGACACCAACCGGGCAGGTATCGAGATGGCAGACGCGCATCATTACGCAACCAGAAACAACTAGGGGGGCAGTCGCGAAACCGAATTCTTCTGCACCGAGAAGGGCTGCAACGATGACATCTCGACCAGTTTTTAGTTGGCCGTCGGTTTGTACAACGATTCGGTCGCGTAGCCCGTTGATCAACAATGTTTGTTGAGTTTCAGCTAAACCTAATTCCCATGGCCCACCAGCGTGTTTCAGCGAGGTGAGTGGGGAGGCGCCCGTTCCGCCGTCGTGACCTGAGATCAGCACCACATCAGCTTTTGCTTTGGAGACACCGGCTGCGACGGTTCCGACACCTACTTCGGCAACGAGTTTGACGTGGATACGCGCATCGGGGTTTGAGTTCTTTAAATCGTGAATGAGTTGTTTTAAGTCTTCGATGGAGTAGATGTCGTGGTGGGGTGGGGGAGAAATCAGTCCAACTCCAGGGGTGGAGTGACGGGTCTTAGCTATCCACGGCCACACCTTGGGGCCTGGGAGCTGTCCACCTTCACCTGGTTTCGCTCCTTGAGCCATTTTGATCTGAATGTCGTCGGAATTCACCAAGTACTCAGAGGTCACCCCGAAACGGCCAGACGCTACTTGTTTGATGGCTGATCTTCGGGAGTCGCCGTTGGCGTCTGGTGTAAACCGTTCGGGGTCCTCTCCGCCTTCACCAGTGTTGGACTTCGCCCCTAAACGGTTCATAGCGACAGCGAGTGTTTCGTGCGCCTCAGCAGAGATAGAGCCGTAGCTCATAGCGCCAGTCGAAAATCGTTTCACGATTTCGCTGACAGGCTCAACTTCGTCGATAGAGATTGGACCTTCGTCCTTAGGGGTTAACGTAAACAGCCCTCTAAGCGTCGCTAGTTCTTCTGACTGTGAGTCAACAAGTTCGGTGTACTCCTTAAAAAGTTCGTACTGGCCGGTGCGCGTTGAATGTTGCAGGCGGTACACGGTTTCGGGATTGAACAAGTGGAACTCGCCTTCCCGTCTCCATTGGTACTCGCCGCCAGCCCACAGATCTCGGTGGGCTACTTCTTCAGGGTTGTCGAGATGCGCGAAACGGTGTCTCAGCGCCACCTCTTCGGCAAGAACGTTGAGATCAATGCCCCCCAACTTCGAGGTTGTGTCGGTGAAATAGTCGTCAATGACTTCATTTGAAAGGCCTACACATTCGAATACTTGGGCTCCGGTGTAACTAGCAACAGTAGAGATACCCATTTTGGACATGATTTTGAGCACGCCCTTAGAACAAGCTTTGATGTAGTTCCGGACCGCTGTTTTGCTGTCAACTTCTGTGATCGCGCCCTCTTCGATGAGATCTTCGATTGATTCGATTGCGAGATACGGGTTAATCGCACCAGCCCCATAGCCGAGTAGTAGCGCCATGTGATGAACCTCGCGGGCGTCACCACATTCGACAATTAACCCAACTTCGGTTCGGGTGCGGTTGCGAACGAGATGATGGTGAACAGCTCCGGTGAGTAACAGGGATGGAATGGGAGCGTTTTCTGTGTTGCTGTAACGGTCAGACAACACGATGATTTTTGCGCCGTCGGCTATTGCTTCGGAGACCTTCGTTTGGATGTCTTCGATCGCTGTTCGCATTCCAGCGCCGCCATCAGCTACTGGATACAAGCCGTCGATCGCGAACGATTTAAATTCGGGATGGTCGCCGTGTTCGTTGAGGTACAGCACCTTGGCGAGGTCTTCGTTGGAAATCACCGGGTGGGGGAGAACGATCTGGCGACAAGAGTCCGGTCCGGGTTGCAGAACATTTCCCTCAGGTCCCACAACTGAAGAGGTGGAGGTCACTAACTCTTCGCGGATGGCATCCAATGGTGGGTTCGTGACTTGAGCGAAAAGTTGAGCGAAGTAGTCGAAGATGAGTCTGGGGCGTTGAGACAGCACTGCGATGGGCGTGTCGGTGCCCATTGACCCAATGGGTTCTGCGCCGGTTCGTGCCATTGGAGCCAGCAAGATCTTTAGTTCCTCTTCGGTGTAACCGAAGGTGCGTTGACGTTTCACCACCGACGAATGCTGAGGCGTTAATAGGAAACGGTCGGGTAGGTCGTCGAGATGCAATAACCCTTCTTGTAGCCAGTCGCCATAGGGGGCGGTGTCAGCGAGAGTTTGTTTGATTTCCTCGTCACCTATGATGCGTCCTTGTTCGGTGTCAACCAGGAACATCCTTCCTGGCTGCAGCCGCCCTTTTTGTACAACTGTGCTCTGGTCCAGGTCGAGTACCCCCACTTCGGACGCGACTACAACTAGTCCGTCTTCGGTGACCCAAAATCGTGATGGTCGTAACCCGTTGCGGTCGAGCACTGCGCCTATGACTGTTCCGTCGGTAAACGCGATCGAAGAGGGCCCATCCCAGGGCTCCATAAGTGAGGCGTGGTATTCGTAGAAGTCGCGTTTCCATTGGGGGAGACGGTCATGATTTTCCCAAGCTTCGGGAATCATCATCAACACTGCGTGGGGCAAGGTCCGTCCGCCTAGGTGCAGAAGTTCGAGGGCTTCATCGAAACTGGCGGTATCAGATGCGCCTTGAGTCATGATTGGTAACGCGCGTTCTAACGCGTCGCCGAATAGTTCAGTTGAAAGTTTTCCCTCTCTGGCACGCATCCAATTTCGGTTCCCCATCACAGTGTTGATTTCACCGTTATGGGCAACCAGGCGATAGGGGTGGGCGAGGGGCCAAGAAGGAAACGTGTTGGTACTGAATCGTGAATGGACTAACGCGAGGGCGCTTTCCAGTCGTTCATCGGTTAAATCAGGAAAGAATTCGGGTAACTGGTCGCAGGTAAGCATCCCTTTGTACACAAAGGTGCGGCACGACAAAGATGGGAAATAAACGGCAGGTTGAATCTCGTGTTCGATTCTTTTGCGGAGAATGAACGCGGCCCGTTCGAGGTCCAGGTCTCTGATTGGGGAGTTCTCTGAGCCTGCGATGAACAGGGTCCGAAAGACCGGCATAGCGTCGGTAGCGAAACTTCCCAGCGAAGAGCTAACAGTTGGTACCTCTCTCCATCCAAGAACTCGAAGGCCTTCTTGTTCGGCGAGCGCTTCAATGGCTTGGGCTGCACCGTCGGGATCCTCAGATGGGAGAAACGCCATACCAGCGGCGTAGCTACCAGCCTCGGGTAGATCGAAATCTGTGAGTTGGCGAAAAAACGAGTCAGGTAGCTGAATCAGCATTCCTGCCCCGTCACCAACGTTTGCTTCCGCGCCGGTCGCGCCACGATGGTCGAGTTGATACAAACACGTCAAACCGCGTTGCACCATGTCATGGGAACTGCGGCCATGCATATCAACCACAAAGGCAACCCCGCACGCGTCGTGCTCGTATCGGGGGTCGTATAAACCTTGGGTCGCGGGTAAACCGAGTTCGTTGTGTGTTACTTCGTGCACAGGTGACGTCCGATGTAGGGAAACGTTTGGATAGATGTTCTCGATACAGGGACGTCGTTGGCCCAGTTAGAACGCTATCAGAGGGTATCTACCCCAGGTGCCTCTCCAAACCCGCAATCACAATCAACACCGCCAATTAGTGCAGACCGTTCATTGGTGTAGTTAGCCGGTGGTGTAGTTAGCCGGTGGTCTACACGTTGCCGGAACCATCCACCGCCACCCCATGGCCGACATCGTGGCTGGTGCTGCCGAACGTGATCGACCCATAATTCGTGTCACTGCCAGCAGTCGTATCCCACGCCGAAGCAGATGAACCCCACCCCACAAACCACCAACACACAAACAGCAGTCAGCCTCAACAAGGTCCGGAGCACCCTGACAACTTAGAAGCCGGGCCGGGAAGAACAATGGGCCCTAGTTGACAGGTTGTGTTGTTCGGTTTCCTTTGAGGAGAAACGCTGCGAGGAGAAGACTCAACACCGACATCCACACAGTGGGTGTTTGGCTGTCCGATACATCTGCGGTGATTCCAGCGACCACTGGTCCTGCTGCCCCAGCGAAAGCAAACACTGATTGTTGTAGCCCCATTAGCAGACCTAAGTCTTCGGGTTCGAAGGTGTTTTGGGCGTGGATAGCTTGCAGGGGTGTGGTTGCTCCGAGGCTGCTGCCAACTAACGCACCGTAGGCAACGCCGAGCCACATGTTTCCGGCAAGGATGAACAGTGAACCGCTGGCAGCTAATAGGTAGCTGACGCGTAGAGCCACTGCGGCTTCTTGTTTAGCAATAGCGGCGATCACACCGACCCGGCCGAAAAGCTGACAAAAACCTCGGAAGCCAGCGATTCCGGCAGCGGTACTGAGCGCGAGGCCTTGGTCGATCATGATGGGGACCTGATAGACGAGCAGAGTGCTGAACGAGAACCCCGCAAACGCGTACGCCAACAGCATTCTTCGCACTGCGGGACGATGGATGGCGGAACGGAGCGCAGTAACCGCTTTAGGAGAAGGGCCAGATGCTTGATCGGATTTTCCGCCGCCGGCAAAGTAGGCGGCTTGCAAGGCGCCTACGAGTCCTGTCGCCGCGAAGATCTGTATTGCTGCTCGCCACCCCCAGGAGTTGATGAGGACAGCCCCAACCGGCAAATAGATAGGGCTGCAAAATGCGCCGATAGCGGTGAGTACAGCAATCGAGCGACCAGGATCAGAAGGCCCGACGCGGCCCGCTATCGCGGTCGACACATGGTAGAAACCGCTCGCGGCCATAAGCCCCAACCCAGTCGACATCAGAACTGCGAACAGCGCTGCGTTCTGAGACCAGCTCGCAGTGAACAACAACACGGACGCGGCACCCTGAATTTTGAAAACCAGTTGTCCTCCCCAACGGTCAAGTAGTCGGCCCGCTACCGAAGCGCCGAAGGCGCTGATCAGTTGAGCGACAGCGAAGACGCTCCCCAGAAAGGTGAGGGACCATCCGAACTCTGTATGGATGGGGTCAAGGAGTATTCCGTAGGCGTAAAACGCTGCTCCGTAACAAGTGCAGGTCATGACCCCTAGGGAAATGATTGGGCTCCACCCCCTGGTTAACCCCTTCTCAGATGCCACCCACACACCTTATGACCAGGTTCGAAGGATCAAATCCACACATTGGTGCATAAATATTCATCTATGTGAATAATTATGCATTTGGTGTTTGTTCCTGTACCCTGACCGTCATGGCAAGCGACGGAAAACTTCGGGTCGGGATCGTTGGCGCATCGGGCTTCACCGGTGCTGAACTCATGCGTCTCATCGCCGCCCACCCTCATATGGAGCTCGCTGCCGCAAGCGGCGACACCCAAGCTGGAACCAAAGTTCGTTCCCTTTACCCCAGCCTCGCCGCCGATTTTGGGGACATGACATATTCGGAATACCAGCCGACCTTGTTTGAAGGTCTCGACGCAGTGTTCCTTGGCCTTCCCCACATGGCAAGCCAACCAATTGTCGCTGATCTCTACCAAAAAGTCGGTTGCGTCCTCGATCTTGGTTCGGACTTCAGGCTGAAAGACCCTGCGCTGTATCCGCAGTGGTACCAAACAGACCACGTGATGCCAGAACTCCTCGACCAATTCGTCTACGGCCTACCGGAGCTCTATCGCACCGATCTGAAAGGAGCTAGGGGAGTAGCGGTACCAGGCTGTTACCCAACCTCGGCCTCTCTTGCATTAAGTCCCTTCGCTCAACAAGAAAAAATCCACCTCACCGGCGTGATCGTCGACGCAGCTTCAGGAATCAGCGGCGCAGGCCGAACCCCTAAACCTGAAACCACGTTTGCGTCCGTCGATGAGAACTTCAACGCCTACGGATTGCTCAACCATCGTCACACCCCAGAAATTGAACAAGTCACGGGATGCCAAGTGCTGTTCACCCCGCACCTCGCCCCAATGGCCAGGGGAATCCTCGCAACGTGTTACGCCCGGCCAATAGACCCATCGTTCTCCACGCAGAACGCTCTCGAACTACTGGAGCAGTTTTATGCAGATGAGCCATTCATCATTGTCGACGAAACTTCGCCCTCAACGAAGGCAACCCTCGGCGCCAACACAGTGCATATCACTGCTCGGGTTGATGAACGAACAGGATGGCTACTAATTATCAGTGCTCTAGACAATTTGGTGAAAGGCGCTTCTGGTGCCGCTATTCAATGCGCCAACATTGCGTTGGGACTAGATGAAACCTCAGGCCTCCCTACAAGCGGTTTGATGCCCTGATCGGAGCAAACTATGAGTGACAAAATCCCACCACTACGGCTCGTAGGTCCAGGGGAAGCCTCAGCCACAAACAGTGAAAATGAGATCCACGAGCGATCCATCGCAGCTCACATGGAAAACGCCGAACTCCTCGTCGAAATACTTCCGTATATCCAGCGGTGGCGAGGCAAAGTCGTGGTCATCAAATTCGGTGGCAACGCCATGACAGATGCAGCCCTCGCTGAACGTTTCGCAGAAGACGTCGTGCTGATGCACCAAGTTGGCATTTTGCCGTTAGTTGTCCACGGAGGAGGACCTCAAATAGGCGAATTGATGGAACGGCTAGGCAAAGAACCCGAGTTCCGTGATGGGCTCCGGGTCACTGACGCCGAAACACTCGATATCGCACGAATGGTGCTCGTAGGCAAAGTCAACAGAGAAATTGTCAGTTCAATTAACGCCCACGGCCCGTTAGCCGTTGGCGTCAGTGGCGAAGACGGAGGTTTGATCACCGCGGCAGCGCGAAATCCAGATCTGGGTTTCGTTGGTGATGTCACCTCGGTCGACCCGACCCTGCTTGAGAAACTATTCGCTGAGGGACTCATCCCAGTTATGTCCACCATTGGCGCCGACGCGACAGGGCAGGCATACAACATCAACGCAGACACAGTCGCAGGGGCCATAGCCGAGGCCATGGGAGCAGAAAAAGTTCTCTATCTCACCGATGTCGAAGGTCTTTACGAAGACCTCGACGACGAGGGCTCGTTGATCAGAGAGATATCCGCTGATGAACTCCAACGCAAAACTGACAATGGTGACATTACCGGTGGAATGATCCCCAAAATAGAAGCCTGTGTGCGGGCAGTAAAAAACGGTGTCACGAGTGCACATTTAGTGGACGGACGAATCCCCCATGTTGCTCTCTTGGAGCTCTTCACCGACGCCGGCATCGGCACGATGATCACCGACTAGTACCGCTCTTACAACACCCATCCCTTAAGGACCCAACCAATGAATAGTTCAACCGTCGCAAAAGATAGTCCCGAGACCTATCCACTCATGCCGACGTATGGTCAACCGCCGGTGCAGTTCGTTCGAGGGTCAGGAACCGAACTTTATGACAGAGAAGGAAATCGTTATCTCGACTTTCTGTGCGGTTTAGCAGTCACTTCTCTCGGACACGCGCATCCTGCTATAGCCGAAGCCCTAGCAGAACAAGCACGCACTCTTCTCCACGTCTCCAACCTCTATGAGACCGTCCCAGGACTAGAAGTGGCCGAAACTATCGACAGGTTGCAAGGCGGCGGTGGCCAAGTTTTCTTCTGCAACAGCGGAGCGGAGTCACTTGAAGGGGCCATCAAACTCGCTCGCCGTAACGGTGGGCACGGCAAGCACGTAGTGGTGAGCGCATTGCGGTCCTTCCATGGAAGAACTCTCGCGACGTTGCATGCAACTGGGCAGACAGAAAAACATGAAACCTTCCAACCGTTACCGGAAGGGTTTCGCCACGTCGCCTACAACGACTTCGATGCTTTGGAAGCTGCGATTGATCCTTCATGTGCCGCAGTGCTGCTCGAAGTCGTTCAAGGCGAAGGGGGAGTGAACGTCGCGGATGGCGAATATTTAAGAAAAGTGCGTCAGCTGTGCGACGAGCGGGAGATGCTGTTGATGTTTGACGAAGTGCAAACGGGGTTCGCTCGGACGGGCGAATGGTTCGCTTGGCAACATCATTTCGACTCCACAAGCGATGTGCGGCCAGATGTGGTCACTATGGCTAAAGCCCTCGGTAATGGAGTACCAATCGGAGCTATATGGGCGAAGAAAGAGATAGCTCAAGCATTTCAGCCAGGAGACCATGCAACAACGTATGGCGGGCAGCCTCTCGCTACCTCAGCTGCTCGTGCTGTGCTCCGAGTGATGGAATCCATCAACGCTCCAGCTCTAGCCGCAGCAGCTGGTGAGGAACTTATGGGCAAGCTGCTTGACGTACCTAACGTTATTGACACCAGAGGTCTGGGTCTTCTTGTCGCCGCGGAGATCGACACTGACGCAGTAGGCAAGACAGGACCAGAGATAGCACTCGCCTGTCTGGAAGAAGGACTCGTCGTCAACGGAATCAGTCCAACAGCGATACGACTCGCCCCGCCACTAACGGTGTCGTCTGAGGAAATCGATGAGGCTATGGCCAAGTTGTCGGTAGTTCTAGGGGGTGACTGATGCGACACTTTTTAGAAGTTGACGATCTCACCGTCGAAGAACTCCAGCACGTTTTAGAACTGTCAATCAAACCGGATCTCCCCAAAGTTCTTGATGGTCAGGGAGTAGCGCTGATCTTCGAAAAACCATCGGGTAGAACTAGGAACTCTATGGAAATGGCCACCGTGCAGTTAGGTGGGCACCCGATGTATATCAAGCCCGAGGAACTGGGCATCGATAGTCGTGAAACAGCGGAAGACGTCGTACGAGTAATGGCTGGCTATCACTCGGTTCTGGCTGCCCGAGTGTTCGACCATGA
>Ga0208130_1000005_pt1 | contig 138715 bp, 148 predicted proteins | sample ETNtaG_31_FD_185771 | JGI IMG/M metagenome (GOLD analysis project Ga0208130, IMG submission 185771) | Marine microbial and viral communities from oxygen minimum zone, Eastern Pacific Ocean - ETNP201310SV78 (SPAdes) (version 2) | ecosystem: Environmental > Aquatic > Marine > Oceanic ... | reverse complement strand
CCTGTGTTGGAAGTGGAGCGATTCACTTCTTGAGATTTTAACTTCGCTCTTATTTCAGCCAATGTAGCCATAATGTAAGCCTCCTTGTGTGCCTATGTTGTTGTTTGTGCCTAAATGTATATTAGACATATAGTACATAATATACAACTATATTTATCTAATGTCTACTACTATTATTGGTAATATGGATATTTTATTAAGAAAGGTTAGCCAGTGTCTTAATTCTGTCTAATTCTGTGTTGATCGCTTCTGCTTCTTGCTGTGCATCTTCGATTGATGCAAGGTCTTCTTCTGAGAAGAATTCTTCAAGTTGCAATCCTGCCATCTCGATAGCGTCTTTCAGTGTGTATTCTTGATCACCAACTTTAAATTTATCGCCAGCCTTCATACCCGCCGCCTTGGCTTTCTGTACTGCCTGTGCGAACTGATTTCCCTCTGTCTTATCTGCGTACTTGGGGTCACCTGCCTGCATTCTTTTGTAAGCAGTTGTGTTCATCATTTTGTCTGCTTTTGTAACGTCAAGTTTAGTTGCGTTCTCTTTGTCTTTCTTTTCGATTTCTTTATCTCTTGGAAAATCTCCCATTTTAGCATATTCGGCCACTTCCATTTCGCCTGCTCTTAATTTGTCAAAGTTTTTTCTTAAGAATGCAGTTGCTTCTTTCTCGTCTCTCGATGCGAAGATTGTTTTTTCATTTCTGTCTAGAACGTTGTACATCATCTTGCCATCTTTTTCGCCCCTGCTCATTGACACGTAAGGCTTGATTCCACCTTCGTCTATCATTGAATCAACCCAACCTTCGAATGCCTCTGTTTCTTTTGCTTTGCCTTTTAGGTCTTTCTTAGGTGCAAATTCGCCTGGTTCCATTCTTATTTCTTTTCCGTATGCTGGATCTTTTTCCATTTTCTTGTAGTCGTCAATGTATCTCTTTGCTAACTGCACTGCGATTTTTTTGTTCTTGATGTAGTCTGGTGTAGGTTTGAATGTTGCTGAATTTTCCTGTTCCATCTCGTCTGCAACTCTCGAAGCAAAGTTTGCCACTCTATCTTCTTCACCTGATTTTGTTAAAAGTCTACTTGCTATATCTGATAGTATTGAACTTAACATTGTGTTTTTATTTGTAAATTTTGTAACTTTTAGCATTTTATCAGCAGAGTCATCTTTTCTTAATACTAATTTGCTTTCTGGATCGTTTAAAAAACTTTGAACAACTGCGCCATGATCTACTGGTGCTTGTACAGGTGCGTCAATTGGTTCTGCATCTGGTTCCAATTCGTTAACAGGTTGTTCTTTAGTTGCTTCGAATTCACTCATTATTCTGTTTATAATTGGGAAAGCATCTTCAACCCTGCTATCCAAATTCTTCATTGTAAATTTTTCTCTTAATTTGTTAACTGTTTCATCGTCTAAAATTTGTTCTTCTGATGTTTTGAAATCTTTTGATGCCGCTTCATAATGAGATTGCTTTGATAGGTTTCTCATATAACCTCTTAGATTTTCTAATTTTAATTTAGTTTGTTCAATTATATCACCTGCATTATCATTTAGTTGATCTTTATTTGATGCATATCGCGAAAATGAATTTAATTTTGCTATGTCTTCTGAAGTTGAAACAATATGTTGTCCAAATTCATCATGTGGTCTTCCGCCATTTGCAACATGTCTTTGCATCGCTCTTGCACCTGCTAGGTGTGTTAATGGATATTTGAATCTTTCACCGTCTTCGTTTTCAATGTATAGTGATTGTATCTGTCTTGATCTTGCACCTGGAACAGTTTCATCAACTTTTCCTTTGTGCCTAATTATTAATTTTGTTTTATCTAAATTTTCAAATGAACTTTTAGAAGTGCCTGTTAGACCTTCTGCAACCGGTGCCTTTTCGACACCTGCTAATTTGGTGATTCTGTTTAGTTCTTCTGACATTTCATCAGTATTTACCGTTTTGTTCGTATCTGCAAGATTTTCATAATCTTGCTTCGTTAGGTTGTTTTTAGTAATATCTCTTACGTCAAAAGTTAACTGATGTTCTACAGCGAAGTCTTTTAGTTCTTTTAGGAAAGCATACCATTCATCTCTGCTATCTTCGTCTATTTTGCTCACTAGATCTCTATTATAGTAGACTTTCATATTTTCACCATCTGCTAAACTGATGCTCACAGAGCCAAATGTGTCTGCGTCTTCCTGGAATTCAAACTCAAAAAACACTGCATTTGATGGGTCAGCCGTTGCCGCTCCATTTTCATCGCCTAAACGTATGTTAGAAAACTGTGATCTAATTTTATTGAATAAATCTTGCGAATTTTTTGGGTTCATATAGTGTATTTATTAACCTGTGAACGATCCAAATATAGGCATTGGGGTTATCTCAGATGTTCTGTCAGTCCATTTTTCGAAGATTTTTGGGTCAAAATCTGCTAATACTTTCATCATACGAGTCATAAGCAAACAAGCACTTACTAGATCGTCATGTTGTCCAGGCTTGGCTTTATATGATAATCCTGATGCAACAAAATCCTTTAGTTCTGATATTAATAATTGTGAATGAATTTTCATTTTATCGTTTTCTACAAGTTCTTTAAATTTTGTGCAGGCATCTATTTTGTGTTTCGCTGTTGTGTTAAATCCTCTTCTAAATTTTCTTCTATGTCCTTTTCTAATAGGTTCTGATAGAAACATGCCTTGTATGTTCTCTTCGCCAATATCCATTACCCTCATGAGTGCGGCCTCACCTATTGAATTATTTTCCATACTATAGAATATTTGTGGAGATGCTGTTGCATCTTTTTCCATAATTGTGTCATGTATATGCTTGTTGATACCTTGAAGTATTCTAACTTGCTGATTCATTGGTGTTTGGTTATGATGCCATTCACCTATTTGTTCGAAGGTTGGCAGTTCAAATACCTGTATTGCGGCAAAGTCTCCTCCCGTTCCCATGCTTGGATCTAATGAAACCATGTAGGTGTGTCCGGGTGTGGGTCTCTTGAACCAACGCACTTGTCCTGTGGTTTCTACAGGTGGTACACCTTCCATGTCTGCCAGCACCAAACTTGATATGAGTGTTTCATCAAAAATTAAGAACTCACACTCGTGTTCCCTTCTAAATCTTTCTTCGCCAATTCTTGAACGTTCTTGTTCTGCCCATGCTTCATCTCTGTCTGGGTGTTCGTTCCAGTGTGCTTTCATGGCATAGAAACCGTTGGTACCAACTATTTTATCATTTCCATATTCATCAAATCTCTTGTTTGCTTCTTTCCAAATCATAGCGAATTGGTCCTCGTCACTATTTGGAGTTGAAGTAATCAAACATTTACCACCTGTACTCAATGTTGGAGACAGTGATGTCCAAAATTCTTTGGCTTTTTCTGGTGGTTGAACGAACGCAAACTCATCACAATATATTAATGTAAGTGACATACCCCTACCTGTGTTCTCAGTTGTTGTGGTTGCCATAATTTTTGACCCATTGTCAAATTCTATTGAGTTCCTGTTGTACTGTGTTACGCCTGCTTTTATCCAACTAGGTAACATCTCATATGCATAACGCACCCTTGACATGATATCTGATGCACCCGCGTATTTGTGAGCGGCGATTAGTATTTGAGAATCTGGTTTAAACATTGCATACCATATAAGGTATCCTGATGCACATGTAGTTTTTCCTGTTTGCCTTGGAAGCATAGATATACTAAATCGATGATTGTTGTATGCCTCTACTAATCTTTCTTGGTAAGGAAAAGGTTGAAATTTCATCTCACCTTTTGTTGGATGTTGTATCTTCATGAACTGTTTCATGAAGTAAAGTGGACCTGTTTTTTCATCCATACACTTTTCAAGTTGTTCAACTTGTTCTTTAGTGTATTTGTGTTTCTTGTGCGCCTTTTTAATTTGGTCGCTGTCTAATGATACATACGCCATAGTGTAGTATTTAACGCTGTGGGCCTGGGTAGAAAAGTATTACTTTGCTTCTTTATCTTTGATGGCTTTTTTCATTGGTTCTTTTTTGTTGCCATCTTTGTCCATGTCTAAGAAGTCAGGTTTTGCTTTTGTTTCTGCCATTTTTGCCGCTTTCTTGTAACTTTCTTTGAAAGCATCATATTGGTTTCTTAAACTATTAGCAAGGTCCTGTTCTGTGATCTTGTCTTCTGCCGCCATTGGATTATCACCTGGAGAAACTCTTTGATGAGTTTTCTTTTGTCTGTTCATGCCACCTGACATAGTGTTTACTAGAGTGTCTGTGTCCATAGTTGTAGGTTCATCTTTTTCTCTATCTCCTGGAGAATTTGCAAATGTTTCTGCCGCTTTTTCTTCATCAGGTGCAGTAACCATGTCTCTCATTTTAGCCATGTCCATGGAACCCATTGCATCGTCTTGTTCTGGTTCTGGTTTTGGTTCCATATTTGGCATATCAGCACCCATTGGTTGAATGCCTGCTAATTTTAAAATTTGCATCATCATTCCTGCTTCTTGAGGAGTGTCTGCTGAAATTTTGATATCTTCTTTTACAGTTTCTTTTTTCATCATTTTTCCTTCTTCCATATCATCTTCGTCGTCTTCTGACCCGTTGATTGCATTGTAGAAACCTCTTAGGCTTTCACCATGTTTCTTAAGGAATTCTTCTCTTGAAAGTTTTTCTGCTTCGCCGTGCAAGTAGTCTTTCATTCCGCCTTCTGCAACTTTTTCTTTTGGATTTGTTCTCTCAACATTTTCCACTGCGTCCTTTACCAATTCAGGTTTTGTTTCTGCGATCTCTTGTAGTTTCTTTAATACATCTATCATTTCCATAACTTATTTCCTTTTTGGGTCTGGGTGTGGGTTTGTTGATTTGCTTAAAGGACTTGGTGTTCCTTTTTCTTCTATGTGGCTCTGTACGCCAGTTTCTTGTCCACCCTTTGGCTGGTCTTTATTGTCTTCTCTGTCTTTTAATAGTTCTTTTAACAAACTCATGTTTGCTTGAGTTGAATGGAAATCTTCACCTTTGACTTTTGGTGCGTCTTTGTATTCTATGTCTAGTAATTTGTTTTTGTATTCTGAATTTTGAGCAACTTGCATGTCGTCTTGATATTGCTCTGTAGGTTCGCCTGGTTTTCTCACAACAATGTGAGTTGCCGGAACTCTTAAAATGTCTGAAAGGTATTCTTTCATTACATTTGATGATGCTGGATAATTTGTTGTCACATCAAAAATTGTTACCTGCTCATTACTTAAGGCAGGAAAATCAAGTGGCAATGTCATTATAGGTGTTTTCTTACCTGCTGACATATTTGCAACTTCAAATTTTGCAAGTGCTGATTCTAACTTACTGCCAAAATCTTTGTCTAGATCGCCTGCTACCTTTATTTTGTAGTCATACGACTTTGCTGATTCTGTTAGATAGTCTTTGAACGTGCTCATATGCAATATTTAGCCTTTATGTATCATTCATAGCCGTGTTTTTTGACTAGATTATGCAGGGCAGGGAAGGTGTTTTTGAAGGATGTGCCTCTGTTTGTGTCTAAAATTTTAGTATATCTTACAAAACTATCCCAATGATCAGTGTTGCAATTTTGCATGTTTATATACTGTTCTATGTCGTGGAATTTTCTAGGTAATTTGATGTGTTTTTTCAATACATCAGGTATGTTGTGTAGGAGTAAGTGATTTTCAAAATCAACTACATTATAATATACGGACCAATTACGTGCTTTGAAAAAACTATCAATATCTTCAAGTGATAAAACGTTGAAAATAGACACTGTACATATTATTTCATAATCTGTGTTTGGAAGTGCATTGAATTTTTCAGCATTGGAGATGATCTGATCGAACTTTGCCCCATAACGTATATATTCGAACTGTTCATATAAGCCGTCTATCGATTGTCTTATTTCAACAAACTTAAAATTACTCGTAATTTTCTCCATGTACTTGCTATCGAATTGTGTGCCATTTGTGTTGAAGTATAATTTTATATTTTTTGATGTGCCTTTTTCGATTAATCTTTCAATAAGCCATTTTCTATTTTTTTTATTTAGAAAAGGTTCTCCACCAAACACTTCTATTTTCTGTAAATTAGGAGAATTATCCACTATGTCCTGGTATTGTGCCTCTGTTAAATTCCAATTATCCACCACTTTTTGAAATCCTCCATAGTCGCTGTTACTTGCCATACTATTCCATTTACTTGAAAAATTTCCGTTGCAAGATGGACAGGATAAATTACATTCGTTTCCGGGGATAACAGTCAAAATTAATGGAAACTTTTCATATTTTTTTGTTTCAATATATTTTTCAAAAACTTTTCCAGTATTGGCACTGCCTCTGAATTCTCGGAGTCGTAATCTCAAACTCTCATGGCCTGCTTCTTCTTCTTTCCAGCAACGTTGACAACGTGGATCTTTTTTATTATCAAGAAAGTTCTGACGTAATCCTTTTATTGCATCAGATCGCCACTGCTCCGATATTGGTCCTTTTACATTCCACATATTTGGCCTGTATGGACATGGACCACACGATCCGTTTTTTGATGTTTGTAGTTGTATGAATGGGGCCGGACAAAAGTTACTAGGAAGCGACATTAGTCTTTCTTCAGTAATTTCTTCATCAATTCGTTTCGGTCAGATATTACAAAACCGTCGCTCTCCTCTATTGGACCCCCGTCCTTGTTTCCGTCTTTGTCGATCTTCATTTTCTTTAATTGTAATTCGACCATTTTTAATTTTTTATCAATTTTAGAACCTTTTGCGTCTATGGCATTACGTAAAAAGTTTCCTGCAACTTCGAATATTCTGCCTGAGTAACGAGAATCAACGTTCATCCCCAAATCCATTAGATTTTTATAACTTTCTTCTGCTTCTACAGCCAACTTATCTAATTCTAAATCTGATAGTTCTCCCAGGCCTTTAACCTGCGGTAGTGCGGCCGCAACCTTGTCAAATTCTGCATAACTCTTTTCTAAATTTTTACGTGTTTGCGGATCAACATTTTTCATCACTTCTTTTGTTTGATCTCTGTTGGCTTTTGCCTGTTCTTTTTTGTCGACTTCTTTGAACGCTTGTTTGACGTTTGGTAAATTAAGGATATCTTCTAGTTTCTTTGTCATTGCTTTATTTACTTACGTTTACCGCTGTGGAATAATTGTTCTTCTGATATTACTCTAAATTTTATTTTTCTTTGTTTTGCAAAATTACTTGCGGCCTCCCATTTTGCCATGTTTATCACAACCTGTTTCTTTTTTCCTTGGCTCTTGCCCGCCGCCTCCATGGTAGTCTGACTCATTGGTTTTACTTCAACCATTTCCGCATGTTTACGACCATTTTTGTCTTGGTACACAATAAAAAAATCTGGCACGTACACTGTGTATTTTCCAGTGAAAGGATGTCTGTATGGAATCTTAATTGACTCAGACGCCCACTGATACACACTAGGATGTTCATCACACAATCTCATAAACGAGTGTTCCCAACTTGATCTGTAAGTTGGTGTTTTTGTGCCTACATATTTTTCTCCGTTCTTTGGAGTAAACTTACCTCTTGCAAATCTAGGTAACATTAGTCTATGATATTTCTAGAAACAGTCTCTTTGGTTGTCAATGTCTGTCTCACACCCAGTTGGCTTGACTTGTATCTATTGGCATTCAACACTATTGTGATCAACTCCGATAGTTGTGCCGGGTTGGCATTCGAGATTTTATCTAATAGAACTTGTGGACTTACATCGTCTATTTTTGCTTGTGAAAGAATCACATAAGCAGTTGATTCCGCTGAGGTCCTATTGAAACCACGTTTAACAAAGAATGCAACTGTGCTGTCGTACTCACCAACGTTGAATTGATATTCTGTTTCATAAGTTCCTGTTGTTAACTTTTTTATAGTCTTTTCAAGATCATCATCTTGTTTCGGTGGTAGGTTTGTGTAAAATTCTGTCATTATAATGCCGCCTTCTCAACTGTTATTGATACATCCTGCGTTCCTCTTGAAATTTTAATGTATCCTTCTGTGACCAATTTCCTTATATCTGTTATCGCCTTGTTTCTGTACACCCTTTTTGTGGTATCGCTCGATCCTGCATACTCGATATCAGATGCCGCCACTGTAATATCCTTTCTTGAACCGATATCTTTGTAATATATACCTGCCGCGATCTCGTCCTTCAATGTTTCGTTATTTGATATCAATTGAAACGATTCTTCTGCTGTTAGGTATAGTGTGGTATCAAGTGCTGGACTCTTGATTACTCTTGCGTTGCTTTTGTTTTTTTTATCATCGGTACCTTTGGCAGTTGCAAGTACAACAGCACCTGCGACCGCGGCACCAACGTTGAATCCACCAACGGGATTTGTGATTGTGCCTGCCTGTTTACCTACTTCTAAAACTCCTCGTTTTGCAATGCCTTTTAATTCTTCTTTTGCATCTTGTTTTTTAATTTTTTTCGCATTGTTGTAAGTGTTTGACGCCGCCAATATTGCACCCAGTATGTTCTTATTTTTATAATTTCTTATTACAGAACCAATACCGTCTACAACACCACCGGGACCAAATATACTGCTAGTCCCACCACCCAACACAGTCAATGGACTTGGTTCCTTGTCATAATGTATTGTAGCGAAGCCACCTCTGATATTGTTAGCGTTGACTCTTCCATCGGGGTTTTTGATCATTCCTGATTTGTATGTAACAGTTTCATATAGTATCTGCATTGTATTTTGCAGGATGCCTGCCCCATCTGCCGCATCAAGATTATCGTGTGAGAATGATCCTATCACAGGATTAATTAGAGTCATTGATGTGAATCTTTGTTTGTGTAAAACAAATATTTCTATGTTTCTTAGATATGGTTTTTTCCTTTTCTTAGGTGTGTCCAATCCAAATTTTGTAACACGTTTTGCATCTATTCCGTCATAGTAGTCATCCTTGGTGGTTCTGACAGTTGCCTCGCTTTGCATTCCGACAGAGTCCGCAATATTGTACTCGTAGTATTTCTTCCAGAATGCATTCACTGTATCTGCATGATCATCATGGAACGTGATGTTGATTGGCTCGTAAGCAATCCTTGTTGCTGTATACAGTTTCTTATTGTACTGAATTTTTTCTTCTAGGCTCATGTCATACTTGGGCATGTCACAGGCCTTCACCAGCATGTTCAATTCAGTTCTTTCATGGTTTTGGAATCCATCAAAGAAAATTGATTCGTCTGTGTCGAAAACAACATGGAAAAGGAATTTCTGTTTTGGCATCAACTTGTACGTGTCGTCTATGTACAGTCGTGATGCGTGTCGGTAATCTTTCATTCCAGGAAGTCCGTCCTGGAAACCTTTTAAGAAATTGTTAATGCTTGGCATAGTGTTATTTATAGTCACAAAAAAAGCGCCTATAAAGACGCTTTTCCTGTTATAATTGCTAACTTAATTCTTATTAACCACCAGTACTTAATGTACCGATTGTTCTAGATACTGCTGTTCCAATTCCAGTTCCTGTTGGAGTCTGTATTGCGTTGTCGTATCTTACTGACAATGTGATTGTAGCCGGTTCTGAAGTTTGATATGCTAGTGTGTTGTAGTTTACGTTTTCAACATATGCACCGTATAACTCAAATGTTTCTAGAACATTTGGTGCACTTGAACCGTTTCCACCATCTAACATTTCAATTCTACCTGTGAATTTGTAGTCGATACCAGATGCCGCCGAAGCCTGTTCAAAGAAGTCGAACTGTTTCTGAATCTGTTCACCAACCAGTTTAGTAACTGAGTTGTTTACGTCATCTCTTAAAGTGATTGTTATTGGATCCCAAGTATGTTTTCCTGCCACATAAACTTTTGAGTTGTAAACATCTAACGTTACTGTGTCAAAAGTCAAGTTTGGTCTTGTAACATCCATAACCTGTTTTGTTAGTTCTGATCTCGGTGTTGATACTCCAAAATTTTCCAGGATACATCTAAAACGATATTGTAGTTTAGGCATCAACAAGCCTTGTGATGCACTACTTTGATCGTTTGCTAAAGGTACTGTAAATTTTGATAATGTTGATATTGCCATTTGTTTCTCCTATCTATTTATTCCAAAATTAGTTCCCTAAATTTGCAATCTCTCCTGTGTTTTTGATTCTCAACGGTATGTAAATAAATTCAACTGATTTAACTGGCTCAATCGCTATATCCACATAAAGTTCATTTCTATCTATTCTAGTAGGTGTGTTGTTTGTGTCATCACATACTACTAAGAAGTCAAATAATGCTCTCTGTCCAACTAGTTCTAACAAGAATGACTCGATCGCCTGTTTGATCTCGTTTCTAGTTAATTCATCATTCGGTTCAAAAATAAACGGTTTCGCAATTGAATCTAGTTGTGCTCTTAGATATACTGCCAATCTTGAAACATTTATTCTGTCTAGTGCTGAACTTCCTGATGTTTTTGTCAAGTTTCCAAAGTTTACAATTCCTGATCCTGAGAAGAAAGTAATTGGATTTACCTTCGCCCCATGCATCGAATCTCTCACTGACTCCGTAACAGATGTTGTTTGGAATTCTCCAGAAGTTGAATCAATAAATCCAACTGCTGTCGCATTGTCTACAACACCACGTCTTGTACCTGCTGGTGCAAACCATGGGAAAGCAACATTGTCGTTGTTCGCTAGTACTCTCATCATCATGTGTGATGGTGGAACAACAATACTATTACCGCCATTGTCTGTTGTTAATCCTGCTGGGTGGAATACTCCTAGGTATTCACTTGCACTAACTAGGCCGTCTTCGCCGTTGTCTAATGCACCAGATGAGTTGTTTGCCCAGTTTTGAATGTCAGTTGCTGTACCTGATAATCTTAAAGGTGTATCACCTACAACAAAAGCCTTGTTTCCTCGGTCTGTGTTTAAGTTAATCATGTTCTGTATCAATTCTGGATAGCCAGGACAAGCAATAACGTTGAAGCCTCTTTGGTCTTCTCTGATTGCTTGGTTAGTGTCCATCTCTGATTTAAGTTGTTGAACAATAACTTTTCTCTGTGCTTTTCTTCCAAAAGTTCCAGAACCGTCTGCGTTGTTACCTGATTTAGTAATCCATCTGTCTGGGTAGTAACCGCCAACGCTTTCGTTGTTGAATCTAATGTTACCTAAGCCAGATCCACCTGAACTTGGATATTTTGTTTCAGTGATGTAACTGTTTTTGTATTCTTTAACATTGTAACCAGAACGTCTTGTGTTCCATAACAATATACCATTTGGATATAATGCTGGATCTGGAGCATCTGGATCTAAGAAGTTATCACTTAATAAGTTCTTGATTGAAGATGCAGTTCCCGCCTGTGTGCTGTTGTTAGCACTCTTGTCTGCTGAAGTGTGCCATCTTGCATCGGCAAAAACAATACCGTCTTCTGTAGTTTGATCTGCTTTGTCAACTAGTTCCCAAGCCGCGCCTGTTGTTGTTACTGCAACTTGGTTCGCTGTGTTTGTTGAACTTAATGTTGCTGATGTGTTGTATTTGTAAAGTTTTGGATAGTTTTCTAAGTCTGAAGTGTCAATCCATAAGTCATTGTTTACTAAAACAGTGCCATCTGATTGTGTAGTTGGTGCTGTTGCACTAAACTGTGGACCATTTGGATCTGTTGAAGAATAATTGCTTACGTATCCAACCCAAGTTGTACCATTGTGAACCATGATATCTGCTTCATCAATCTTGCTGTCATACCATAATGTTCCGTCTGCTGGTTCATTAGTTGGTGTGCTTGAACTTGCTGTGTAACTCAATCTCTTCCAGTTAGAAGCGATTGTTTCGTTACCCACAGTTGAGTCTTCTGAATCACCTGCTGGTGCAACATACAAGTTATCTATTAATGTTGTGCTGTTCGCTGTGTATCCGCCATAACTGTGTGCTTGTGAAACGCCTAGTCCAGCATCATCTAATGGTGTGCCTGATGTTTGATTCATTCTGAACTCACCACCTAGTTTGTGTTTGATCTGGATAGCACCCTCGAACTCACCGCTTGATATAATTGATGCTTCAAGGTTTGTGAAGTTAGCCGCCGCAAACGCCGTGATAAAGTCTTCTGAATCAGCCAACGTTGAACCGTCACCTGATTGTATTGTAACAGTTTTAGCAGTATCTAATGCTTCTTGATTTTTTAAACTTTCTCTTACAGTGAACGTTTCATTGTGTGTGAAAGTTGGGTTTATAGTTTTTCCTGAAATGATAGTTTCTCCACCCTCGTATCTAAACAACTGGAAGTCTCCAACATTTGGAGTGTCATCTTGTTGTCCATCACTTGATTGTTCTGTAATGTTGAATTGTGTGTACAATGTACCAGCACTTAAACCAGTTCCGCCATTAGCAGGATCAAGTTTGAATATCGCTTGATGATGCGTAGCGTGTAGTGGTGCACTTACTGAAGTGAAACTGCCACTTGCTGAACTGTAAAGTTTCGCAACAATGTTAGCACCTGCATTTGCAGAAGTTGTCTTGAACCAAACTGAACCGTTAGGTCTGTTCTCATCTGCTGTTTTCCAAGTTGGTCTTGAAGTGTGTGCCGCTTGTAAAAATTTGTTTGCGTTGAAAGTACCTGCTGTAATTCCTAAGTCTGCTAGAAGTGTACCTGAAACTGCTTCAAATCTAAGTGTGCCATCGCCTGCTGTTGAGTCACCAAATGATAGACCATTGTGGAATATCTCTAGGTTTCCTGTTGTTGCGTTCACACTTGCAGTTACGCCAGGCACGGATGATGTACCGTCACCTGTGTTTATTGCTGTTGCAACATCTGATAATGCTGTACCGCCTGTTGTAATTTCAACACCGTTGATTGACATCTTGTGAGAACTTGTTACTGTTGTTCCTGATGCAACTGTGATCACTGGTAGTGAATTATGCCATGAAGGTGAACCTAACTGCACCCATGTGTTGCTTGATGTTTTTTTGTATATCTTGTTTGATACATGCGTTGTGTTGATAGCATAATCTCCAATGCTACCTACATTAGTTTTTGGTGCACCTGTTGAACTGTTACCTACCAGGTCAGTAACTGCTGTAATCAACGTTGGTGTTTTCGCTGTAAATTTTTGATCTGTTTGTGACCATTCAAATAAACCATAAGAGCTTGATGCAAGGTCAAACCAATATGTTCCATCTGTTGGTGACGCTGTAGGAGCCGATGCACCGCCGATTAATTCGCTAGTGTCAACGTTTGCTCTTAAAACGTATGCTCTGTTGGCAACTCCTAAAAATGAGTAAGCCGCTTGTAGACCCCATTCATTCAATTCATAACCGTGTAATGGATTGCCTGCTGTGTCTTGATAAAATTTCGGATCTCCGAAAGTTTCTGTTAATTCTCTTTGTGACGAGATCAAATATGCAGTGTTGGCATTAGCAGTTTGTGTTCCTGCCGCTGTTCCTGATCCTGCACCATTCGCCTTGTCGGTTGATGATGTTACTATAAAAAGAGGTGTTGTTCCCGCATCTGACGGTACGTAAAAACTTTCGTTTATTACTGAAACCTCTACTCCTGGTGATGTTCTAGCCATTTTTCGTATTCTCCTTGCAAGTTACGTATATACTAGAGTTATTTATTCAATCATACGGTTTTTACGACAAAATTTACCGTTTTCATGGTGCCTATATAGGCGACGTAAATAAGCATATGCGATATAAAGATAGGCCATTATGTAAGAAGTGTGGAAGCAAACCCAGGGCGTATGCATACAGGAAGGGTAATAAAATATATTGGCGTAGCCTTTGTGATACCTGTAATAGAAAAAAAGCGGGTAAACGTGTTGGTGGAGTGACTCCGTTACAAAGGTCTGGCTACAAGAAACGTAAAAAATGTGAGTTGTGTGGGTTCAAAGCTCAACAGACAAAACAACTAGATGTGCTGTTTGTTGACGGTAACATGAGAAACACTACTGCTAATAATTTAAAAACTGTTTGCGCCAATTGCCAAAGACTTGACAGTATTCGAAGGCTTGGATGGCGTGTGGGGGATCTTGTTGCTGATGAATAGATTATTTGTTTTTACGCATAATTCTTCTTTTGTACCATTGTTTTCTATGACAAAATCAAACTCCTCTTTTGCCCAAGCATATTCTGAAGAATGCACGTTTGTTGGTTCTACATTTCCTTCAACATAATTAGTAAACCATTCAGGATCTTGTCCTCTTTTTACACGTATTATTTTGCCTCCGTGTGCTCTAATGGCTTTAACTTCATTTGGGAATCTAGTATCTGATATCACTGTATTCTGTCCTTTGTATCGACCGATACAACTGTCTACCCATATTGCGTCATACATTTGTCCACGCATCACTTCTGTACCAAAATATTGTAATACCCACCTAGGAGTTACAGGTTTGCCAAACTTTTCACTCCAAAATTTGTCAGGTTGTTCACGCCAATGTCTGCTTGATTCTCCTTTACCCTCAAGCATCTTTCTATCCCAGTTAAACATGGATGCAACTGCGTCTTTCAAACTTTTAGCAAAACTATCTCTTTTATAACCGTGTTGTTCCACAAGGTGTTCGGCAACAGTGTCTTTACCAGAACCTATTAGTCCTACAATTCCTATAAGCATCTATTGATTATACTATCTTTTGAATCGTCTTTCAATCTCTTTTTTTGCTTCGAGAACAGATTTGAGAATGGTAATTCTTAGGTCTTTCTTTTTCTGTTTTAGTGCAACAATACTCATGTTCTCTAGGTCTTGCACTACTTCTTCAAGTTCATCTAATGTAAGGTCTGAATATGTTCTGTATCGATGATCTGTCATGACACGTTTATTTAAAAATATATGATTATGAATTAACCAATAACAAAACTGTGTGGAGTACCACCTTCGGCAAAATTGCCCAGGTCTTGTTCTAACCTATCAATTTCTGCCTGGCCTTCACTTTTTAATGCATCACCATTAAGTGTTGTGCCACCCTGTGGGCCTGCGATGGTGTTGAATTTGCCTCTCGCTTCGCCTAACATTATTTTAGATACAGCAAGTGTGTAATCTCTGATCCATGGTTTAGCATATATGTCTTTGAACAATGTTATGTCTGGTCTATAATTGTCAGTGTGCATCAGAACTGTTTCGTTGTCTGCTCTAGGTCTTTGTGTGATTGTTAATTTTTTCGTTGCAACATCGAAATGGAACTGTATGAAACTTCCAAACATTTTTCCTATCAGTTCTTGGTACGAAGCGAATGCATAGTAAGTTGCTAGTCCACCTGTTGCTCCTGCTCTTAATAGGTAAGTGTTTGTGTATGCTAGGTTGAATGGTTCAAACAATGTTCCGCCTTCGCCACCCTCTGTACGTGATCCAACTGTTCTTCTATTCAAATTTCTTACATTTATAATCTCATCTGGCAAAATATATGTGTTCTGATTTTTCTTAAGTTCTAAGAAAGCGTATGATTCTTCGACAGCGTTAGATGATCTCTGTCTAAATTTGTTTACTGCTCTTTCCAGGGCCGTTTGGTAGTGTTTAGGGTCTAATTCAACATCAATCATGCCCTCACCGAGGTTGTTTTTAACGTAATCGAATATCTCTTGTTGACCTGTTTGTAGTTCTGACATACTCATATTTATTGCCTTTGCCTGTGCAATAAATATGTGTGATATGCCAAGATTATCCATTTTTAAGCCTGAAAAGGGCAATGACTACAAGTTCTTCGATCGTAACATAAAAGAGATGTTTACGGTTGGTGGGACGGACCTACATTTTCACAAATATCTTGGTCCCTATGATCAGGGAGAAACAAACAAGGACGGTGAAGCCACCCCGACACAACCACAGTATTCTGGGGATGGCCTAAACGAGAGAACGATCCAAGATTTACTGTTTTTAGAAAACAGAGACAGAAAATATGACGCAGATATCTATGTAATAAGAGGAATCTACAACGTCCAAGATCAAGATTTCAACCTTTCACAGTTTGGAATGTTCCTATCAAATGACACACTATTTTTGACTGTACACATGAATGACGTTGTTGAAAGATTAGGTAGAAAACCAATGAGTGGTGATGTTATCGAATTCCCACACATGAAAGAAGACTATTCTTTAGATGAAAGCATACCAATTGCACTTAAAAGATATTATGTTGTTGAAGATGTAAACAGAGCCGCTGAAGGATTTTCACAAACATGGTGGCCACATCTACTTAGACTTAAACTTAAATCCCTAGTAGACTCACAGGAATACAGAGATATCCTAGGAGATGCCGCAACAGAAAATTCACTTGCAAGTTATATGTCAACTTTCAACAGAGAAAAAACAATAAATGACCAAGTAGTTGCTGAAGCAGAACTTAATGCACCGAAGTCAGGTTTCAACTACAAGCAATATTATGTTGCACCAATTGATGAAAGAGGCAATATCAGGACTGATAATGTTAATAATGAAGAAACAAGAGTAAGTGGTGATAAAAAAGTTAATGCTGTGATAGACACGCCAGCAGGTTCACACTATGGTTTTTATCTAGACGGCGACGGAGTTGCACCAAACGGAAATCCCGCAGGCTTTGGAATCAGTTTTCCTAGTGCCAATGTCGACAAAGGCGATTATTTCTTACGTACTGATTACTTGCCTAATAGATTGTTCCGTTATGACGGAAATAGATGGGTAAAAATAGAGGATTCAGTTAGAATAAGCATGACAAATGATGACTCTAGGGTGAATTACAAAACTGGATTTGTCAATAACACAACCGAAGACACCATAAACGGATTAACTACTAAACAAAGACAATCGTTATCTAACGCATTAAAACCAAAGGCTGACAATTAAGAATGTTACACTTTTACGACGGACAGGTTAGGAAGTTTTTGACTCAATTTATAAGGATTTTGAGCAACTTTTCTGTTGAGCAAGGTAGAGGCAAAGACGGACAAGTGGCGTTGAGAGCAGTGCCAGTGGTGTACGGAGATCCAACAAGACAGGTTGCTAATATAATAAGGAACAATTCAGAAAATGCTTTACAGTATGCTCCAAGAATTGCCGCATATGTGCGAGAATTGAACTATGATCGAGACAGAATGCAGAATCCTTATCACGTCGAAAAGCAACATCTTAAAGAAAGAGACGTAGACAGTGATGGCAACTACACCAATCAATTAGGTGCAGGGTACACAGTTGAGAAGGTAATGCCGTCACCTTTTAGGTTGGAAGTGTCAGCAGATATATGGACCACAAATACCGATCAAAAATTACAAATCATGGAGCAGATACTATATCTCTTCAATCCAGATTTCGAAATACAGAAGACAGACAACTACATAGACTGGACATCTTTAAGTTACGTTGAACTTACAGGTATTACTTTTAGTAGCAGAACTATACCTGTAGGAGCAGATACAGAGATAGATGTCGCAACATTGACATTCAGTATGCCAATATGGTTATCACCTCCTGTGAAAGTTAAAAAATTAGGAGTTGTACAGAAAATCATTATGAGTATCTACGACGATGATGGCGGAATGGCCAAAGGATTGATAGATGGAGATCTCATTTCAAGAAGTTATGTCACACCAAACAACTATGGACTGTTAGTTTCAGGAAACCAATTAAGACTTTTAGGAACAACAGGAATAAGTGCCAAATCTGGTGGTGATGGGTATTACTCAGGGGCAAATGATCCTGGATTAGCAGATCCTTTTGAAACGTTTGGTCCACCATTAAACTGGAAACTTTTGCTTGACCAATACGGCAAAGTTACAAATGGCACATCACAAATAAGATTGACACAACCAAATGGGAACGAAATTGTAGGCACTATTGCTACAACTACATTAGACGATACAATACTATTATACAGCATAGATGACGATACAATACCTAGTAGCACACTGACAGCAGTCAAGAAAATAATTAACCCTGCAACATTTGATCCAGGCACTCCTACAGACGGTGATAGGTATCTTGTGATTAATGATGTTGGAGATTCGTCAGCATCCTTTCAGAGTGCAACGTGGGGCAGTTTGGTCGCTAGTGTTGGTGATATCATAGAATACAATGGTACAACAAGCAAGTGGAATATCGCTTTTGATGCCTCTAACCCAGACAGTACGCAACATTATGTAACAAACTTGAACACAGGGATTCAGTATAGATTCAATGGCACAGAGTGGGTGAAGTCATACGAGGGTGTGTATACTGCTGGTAATTGGAGCATTGTACTTGATGGTGGATTTGTGGCAAATGACGATGCATCTGGCCAAGATGCTACTACTCCTTGATAATTTTTTGTTAAATTGTTATAATATATTATGAAAGAAAATATAATTTGTTCTGGAGCGTTGTTCTATTCTACTAGCACCAAACGTTTTTTATTTCTGCAGAGGACAGCAAAGAAAACACAAGGCATGTGGGGATTGGTCGGTGGACAGGCGAAGTATTCTGAGAGTGCGTTTGAAGGACTAAAGAGAGAAATTGAGGAAGAAGTTGGTGCAACACCTAAGTTCAAAAAAGTAATTCCTTTAGAAATGTTTACATCAAACGATCAAAAATTTTATTTTCACACTTATCTAATTGCACTAGAAACAGAATTTATACCTAAACTAAATGGAGAACATTCAGGATACTGTTGGACTTCTTTTGAGTGTTGGCCTAAGAATCTACACATGGGTTTAAGGAACACTCTTAATAATAAAAGTATTAAAGGTAAACTTCAAACTATTCTCGATTTGATTGTTTAAAACGCCCACACTTGGTCGGGCCATTTTTTTATTAATCTTTTCATTCCCCAACCTGAAAGCATTTCAAGTATGTCAATTTTAGTCTTTCCGTATCTTTTTCCCGACTTATTTGCTTCTATTTGAATTATTGGTTTCTCCCTCATCACTGTTTCTTTTGCACCTTCAAGTACCGAAATTTCATAACCTTCAACATCAATTTTTATCACATCTACGTTTTCAAATTTAAAACTGTCTAGCGTTGTCAAATTTACATCACCACTTAATTTAGTGATATGATTTGTTCCAGAGTGTGATTCATACTCCATTGACACTTTTCCCTGGTAGTTACCCAATGCTGTTTTGTGTAGTGTGCAATTAGAAAATTCGGAAATGTTATTTTCTAACATTGGCAAGATCCTTTTGTTTGGTTCAAAAATTTCAATTTTCTCTGCACGTGGTTGCCAAAACAGTGACCATGGCCCCCACCATGCACCAATGTCTATTAACCTGCGTAAATGTTTTCCACGCAGATATTCATGAAGAATATCATAGTTGCCATTTTTATCTGTGCCGTCTGTTTGTAAAGTCATAAAAAAAGGGCGATGTTTCCACCGCCCTTTATGTTCTACTAAAAAGTAAAATTATTTATTAGTTGTTTGTTCTCACTGCACAGTTTACCAATTTGATACCTGCGTCTGTTGAACTTTCTAATGCTCTACCAATAACTTGGAATGGTGAAATTGATTCACCTGTTGCTACTGCTCTTGCACAACCTTTTACTGTTGAACTAACTAATCTTTGTCCTTTAGTTACTTCTCCTGTTACTCTTACTGGAGTTCTTCCAGTCATTGCAACGAAAGGATGTGATTCGTTGTTACCTGCCGCCGCGTTCATGGCATATGCTGGATTATCAGATATAACACCAAAAACTTGATCAGATAATTCTGATGTTGTTTCTGTGATTTCTGCTTCACCGCCTACCATTACTACTGCGCCTGCTGACATAGGAGCGTCTGCTTCGAAACGCTCGGCAACGTCCGCGTACTGGGCCGAAGTTGCTAGGGCGTGTACCACATTACATCTTATATCAACCAAATTGGTCTCTGTTGATGTAATTTCAGATTGGTTGTCTGTACCTGTTGATGCTCTCAATGCCGTAAAGGCACCGCCTGCATTACCAAATATAGTACTGTCGCCATCGTTAAAGCCTTCATCCCATACCCAGAACAAGTCTTGTTCTGTCGCCGCTGATGTTTGACCTCTGTTAATTTTTAATCCTGAGTAAGCAGGCATTCCTGAATTAGATGAAATGTTTCTGTTTACTTCGATGATGTTGTCCTCAACTGATAGTGTCGCTGTGTTAATTACAGTTTCACTTCCGTCTACTGTCAAGTCGCCGTGTACTCTTACACCTGAATCAGTAATTGTTAATTCAGCATTACCGTCACAAGTGATCAAGACTTTTCCGTCTGTACCTGTGTCTGTACATGCTACTGATGTGTTAAGTTGCGAAATTGCAGTTGTTGATACCGCCGCGATTGAATCGTCGACGTATTTTTTGTTAGCGAAATCACCGTCTCCTGATGGTGCCGCTGTGCTACCGCCGGTAATTTTATTAGTAGATGCTGATATCGTAATATCGCCTACTTCAATACCGTTGTTAACTCTAAAGTTACGTGTTGTCATGGTTCCATATCTCCCGCATGATTGTTGTTAATGTACTGTATTTATAATGATTTGATGCTATTTCGCTAATGCGTTTATTCTATACGAACTTACAGTAGTTGATGCACCAGAAGTAGAAGATGCCTTCAAAGCACCTGTGTTTTTTCCTGTGCTTTTGTATTCAGCAGTAAAATCTAGTTGGTGTGTACCTTTTGTACTAACATACGGTCCACTTGCCACAGTTGCATCTCCTGGCCCAAGTGCTAGGAAAACTTCATGCACGGCATAAGAACCTTCAGCAGTATTTTTACTAACACAGTAATACACTGCTCCGTTGTTAGCATCGGCCGGCATTGCGTCTATTTCAGTTGCAGTTGAAGAAACTGTCACCGGAGCAATAGCAAGGATGTTATCAAATTGTGTACCTGTTGCTGTCATTGTGTCTTTCAACATAATTGCAGAAACAGTAACCCTCAAGTTTGGTTCACCACCTGCCGCTGAGACAACAACGTTACTTCCGTCAATTGCCGCTGTTAATGTTAGCAGTGGATTGTCTCCTGATTGCATTCCATTGTATGGTAAAATATATGCATCACTGCCATCATGCACAACAAGTGCTTCCATGTTTCCAACTTCAGTTTTAGCATTGTTGTTAATTGATATAAACAATTTTGCACCTCTAAAAGTTGAATGAGCAAAACTAACAAGTGATTCTGATGCTGAATCAACATCTGTATTCTGTGTGATAATCACGTTGCCTGATGTGCCTGCAGATGTGTTATCTCCTAACCCAAACTGTAGGAAAGATATTGCACCTCCCGCCGCATTTGGAGTCTGTGCTTTCAATTGTACGATACCATTTGTTAGTGCCGCTGTGAATGCCGTCATGTCTGTGCCTGCTGTGTTGGTACCTGATTTCGCACCAACTGCCGATACAAATGCATCGCTGTCGTTGTGGCATAATGAAACTTTCTGAATGTTTACTGTATCTGTATTGTAATCTTTTGATACACAATAGTATAATGCACTGTCTTGGAAACTAGATACAAATGAGTCAATAGTTTTTGCACTGTTGCTGATTTGTAATTGTGTAACAGCAGTTGCAGTTGTGTCATCTGAAGCGTTAGATTCTGTGCTTACTGTTGCAAAACTTAAAGTTTTAGAACCGTCTGTAACGATTGCTTGTCCATCTGAACCGTCTGTAGTCGGCATTGTAAAGCCATTGTAAACCAAAGCACCTGTTACATCTAGTGCCTCTGCTATTGTAATCTTTGTTGAATCCGCTGAATCTAATGTTGTTCCATTTACTCTTAATGCACTGATTAAGACATCTCCTGTACCACTTGCTTGTAGTGATAATTCTGCGTTTGATCCATTTGATGTAATTTTATTTGTTGTAATCTCTCCAATTGTAGCATTGCCGGTTATTGTAGGTGTAGCAATCGTTGGTGATGTTAACACTTTGTTCGTAAGTGTTTGTGACCCTGTGAGTGTGGCAACGGTAGAGTCTATCGCGAATGTAATTGTGTTGCCTGATCCTGATGTGTCAATACCTGTGCCACCAGTAAATGTCATTGTTTCGCTGTCTAGATCGATTGCTAATGCACCACCTGAGTCTGCTTGGAAGTCAAGATCTTCTGCTGTTAGTTGTGCATCTACATACGCTTTGATTGACTGCTGTGTTGCTAACAATGTGTTACTGTTGCTTGACATGTTGTCTTCGTCGGCAATACCTGTTACTGTTGCTCCTGAGGCTAATGCTAAACTTGTAGATGAACTCAATGCTCCTTCTACGCTTAAAGTTCCTGTAACATCAACATTTTCTGCTATTGTGATTTTCGTTGAGTCTGAACTGTCTAATGTTGTTCCATTTACTCTTAATGCACTTAATAGTATATCACCTGTGCCGCTAGGTTGGATGCTGATATCTGCATTCGAACCATTAGATATAATTGAATTGGTTGTAACCTGTCCGGGTGATATTGTACCAGTGAATGTACCACTGAATGTACCACCATTAATTGTTGGATTTGTAAGTGTTTTATTTGTTAAAGTTTGTACAGCATTATTTTGGGTAATTTGAAAACCACCTGCTGTTGAGCCATCATGTACTACGATTGTATCTAGATCTGTGTCGACAGTAAGTTCACCCACAACTCCTGTAAATGAGTTGTTTTGTGATGTCGTTCCCCGTCTAAATTGCAGTGCTGTTGGCATTTTTAATTCCTATTTTCCTTATTGCTTATATTTATTGTTATGAACATATTAACTAAACGCCCCTAAATCGACGGTTGATGTGGATCCCCTTGGCTCAACCATGTCGTATATGTTATCAACTGGTATGCCAAAAGCATCAAGTACTGCGGCAGTTAAATTAGAGCCTAAATCAGCGTCTCCAGATGCGGCTGGGTGTGCCGCTAGTGTTGATGCAGGGAAATTTAAATCCGTATCCATGGCAAGAGTACCTGATTTATTTGGTAAACTAATTGTTCTATCTGCTGTTGGATCAACTACTGTTAAAGTTGTCTCGTTAGTATTATCACTTGCACCTTCGAATACAACCACGGCATCTTCGCCAAGCACAACGTTTCCTGTTGTACTAACTGTGCCTACTCTTAAGTTCGCATAAGAGTCAATTGTTACATTTCCTGTAGTAGTTCCGTCCTCTCCTGAAGTAACGGCAAAAGCAAATTCATCAGCGGATTCATCCCACAGGAATGAAACATTGGCCAATGATCCTCTGTTGAAAAATAATCCTTGGTCCATGGTATTTGCTATACCACCTGAATTATTTTTCGCCATTTCTAACAACGGATCTTCAACAACTAATGTTGTTGTTTCAAGTGTAGTCTGCGTACCTGATACCGTCAAATTTCCTGTTATGACTGTGTTTGCTTTCAATTGAATGTCACCAGATCCACTTGGGTCTAAAGTAATATCTGCATTTGATGGTGAGCTCATTGTTGAGCCTGTGAAAGTAAAGTCACCAACCGATACACTTGCAAAGGATAAATTACCCGATCCATCTGTGGTCATGAATTGACCTGCGGAACCATCAGAAGTTGGATAAGTTAATCCATGCACTTCTAAATCAGTATTGTTCAATAATTTTACTGTGTCACTATTAATTCTTACTGCGATATTATTTGAGCCTGCTTTCTTTACATTGAATTCTATCGCACCATCTTCTGTACCATCCGAAGCATCTAGTATTTTTCCTGATATAGATCCGTACTGAACTTCCTGATCTGCATCATTCTCACCTTTGAATTTGATCCTACCCAGGTAGTCGGCATCCGCCGGACTTGAACTGTTTCTCTTTAAAGTTAAAACTGGTGCCCCACTGTTTGAATCTTCTGTGCTTGTAAGCAATAACGAATCGTCTGTAGTTGTGTTTGCAATACTTAAAGTTCCTGTTATACTGCCATTGCCTGTGCCAGTGAATGCATTGATTGTTGGATTCGTTAAAGTTTTATTTGTTAATGTATGTGTGCCACTTTCAACAAATGCTTTTATAGATTGCTGTGTTGCCAATTTTGTTGCACTATCGGACGCCATGTTATCTTCATCTTTGATGCCTGTCACTGTCGCACCATCGCTGGCAATGTTTAAAGATGTTGCTGTTAATGTACCTGTTACATCGGTCGCGGCGTTCAATTTAATGCTACCTGAACCGCTTGGGTCCAAAGTCAAATCTGCGTTGCTTGGCGAGGCTATCGATGATCCAACTATATCTAAATCACCTACCGAAACACTTGCAAATGATAATGTGCCTGATCCATCTGTTTTTAAAAATTGCCCTACTGTTCCATCTGATGTTGGAAGTGTAAGTCCTGAAAATGTCAAAGCACCTGTTACATCAAGTGCTTCTGCTATTGTAATTTTAGTTGAGTCAGCGGCACTAAAAGTTGTGCCCCTTACTGTGACTGCATCAAGAACAATGTTTCCTGTGCCTGATGTTGTGAATGTTAAATCTGCGTTAGTTGGTGCTACCAAGTTTGTAATTGAGATGTCACCCTCAGCGCCAAATTCTAAACCAGATCCTGCCGCATTTACTTTTAAAACCTGTCCTGCTGAACCAATTGATGAAAGGCCTGTACCACCATTTGCTACTGGTACCGTTTCCCCCGATTGGAATTCTGCCATCCCCGTGGCTACATTAGATGCATTAAAGACTACTCGTACCGGTGTTTTATCAGCCATAACTCAATTCTGTGCTCCGCCTTCTTGAACTCACGGAATGCATTCATTTCCTTTATATTGTAGATATTTATCGTAAGATTAAAATTGAAACAGCGTGTTTCTAGTGCTGTATTGTGATTGTAGAGAAGTACCGTTTGATAATGTAAATGTTTGTTGTGCTTCTGTATAAACAGGAATTTCTTCGATTGTGCCGTTGAATTCCAACTCCAGATCGCCTTCTTTGGCCAAAAGTTCTGCGTCTGTGAATGTGGTAGTGCCGTCACTTACAAATACTTTTACTAACTGTATAGGTCTGTTTGCTGTTGCAGAAGTTTTTCCTTGCAACTGTATATTTTGCGTTGTAACACCTGATTTTACTTTAGATCCTTCAGGCAGTGTAGCACCTGTTGCCGCAATTTCGATTGTACCTGTTCCATCTGATGATATGGTTGCTCCACCTAGATCAATTGTTTCTGCTGATAGATATGCTGTCTGCCATCTACGTGTTGAGGATCCAAGTTGGAATACTCCGTCCTGACTAGGTATAAGATTACCTGATATTTCGATACCTGGACTTGAATCTTCAGTTGATATTGTGGTTCCTGCTATTCTGATTCCTTCAATTACAACATTTCCATTGCTGGACACGAGAGTAAGGTCAGCATTGCTCGGTGCAGTTAAAGTTGATCCAACAGCAGTCAAATCTCCAAGACTGCTGGCACCTCCGCCACCTCCCGAAACACCTGAACCATCAATGGTCAAAGTGTCGCCACTGACTGTTGCAGTAACACCGCCTGTACCAACAAGATTTAACGTGGCACCATCGGCAATTGAAATAGTTGATGATGTAGTGTCTCCAAATTTTAATCCAGATGCGGAGCCACCTCCACCACCTCCACCAACAGAAATACCGCCGGCTGTTGTTCCATCACCTAATCTTAAACTACCTGTATCTACATCTACTGCTAGATAACCGTCTTCCAAGATGTGTGTTGATAAGTTGTAATCTTTGTAGGACCCTACTAGTTTCCTGAATGCCATGTACGCTCCTTAGTTTTGGCCAGATAATGTTTTTAGTCTTTGAATGAATTCACTTTCTGTCTTTGGTTGTTTCTTCTTCATTTCAGCAGGTACACCTGGTTGATCTCCACCAGTAAGTTCAGGTTGCTTTACCAAAGGTTCGTCAACTCTCGCTTCTTGATCCGGTGCTTTGTCATCTGCATCTTGTACGATATTATCAAATTGGGCAATGTCTTTACCCGCTTCTTTCTTCTTCATTTCTAATTCTTGTTGTGGTGGGAAAACTGTTGCTACTGTGTTCGGATCATCTGACGCAACCTTACCTGGGTTATCGCTATTGTCTGTTGAAGGTTCTGTTTTATCATCAGCGTCTGACACTGATACACCTTTAGCACCCATCAATTGATTTAACAATGCTTCGTCTTCCTTATCAGGAATTGCTTTTATGTTGATGTCAATTTCCTTGTATCTCATCTATTAACTTACCGCGGCAGTAAATGGTGTTGATGGATTGGCACCCGCCGCCACTCTCATATTACCTGACACTGCGTATTTGTCTGCGGCAATGTCGATAAGTGTTAGTGTGTCACCAACTAGTCCACCTTGTGTGCCACTGTTCAATGTAATTGTGTCCGATGCCGCCACAGTTGGAAACGATGTAACTGCTGTGCCGTCTTCGTCGAGGTACATGATCTGTCCTGTTATCGTGTTATCAGCATCTGGAACTTGAATTTTGTACGTTGTTGATCCTCCCATTGCAACGCTTACTATGAAATGATAGATGTTTCCTGAACCTGTCGCATCTGGAAGTGTTAGAACAACATTGGCATTACCACCTACTTCTCCTAGTAATAGTGTTCTTCCTGCGTGTTCTACTTCTGTGATTGCGTCATCGCCTGTGAATGTGTGTATTGCTTTTTTGAATGATCCACCAATGGTGACCATGTCATTGAAAGTTGCGGCACCTGCCGCACTCATGTCAAGTGTTAATGCTGTGATTGTGGCCGAGTCATCTACTCCTTTGAACAATATATCATTGTTGTCGCCCATGCTTTTAATGACTAGGTCTGAAGTTACTCTGCTTATTCTACCAAATTCTACACCACCGTCTTGTAATTTTATGTCGGCGTTGTCTGCGTCTAGTATTATATCTCCACCAGCGTCTAAAGTTATATCTCCTGTGCCTGATGACGCTACTGTGATAGCCGCGTTTGAACCATTGCCTTCGATCTCGTTTGTTGTTACTGAGCCTGCAGTGAAGTTTCCTGTTACTGTTGAACCTGCACTTGTGACAGCGCCACTGAACGTTCCTGTTGTTGCTGTCAAGGCCCCAGTCTGTAACGCCCCTGCGGTAACCGATAATGAACTTGATTTGTCTGCCGCCGTTGCTGTTGTTGTACCTAATATAAAAGTATCTGTGTCCTCTTTCCAGATGATTGCGGCGTTGTCGCCTGTTGATCCTCGCTCTATTATTATTCCAGCATTGTTACTGTTTGCTGTTGCGCCTGTGTTTAATTCTAATATGTTGTCTTCTACTGTTGTGTTTGTAGTGCTTATGGTCGAAGTTGATCCGCCTACTGTGAGGTTACCAGTTACGCTTACATTCAAACTGTCAAGATTGATTGTGTTTGCTCCAGATCCCGAGTTGTACCCGTCGCCTGCTTTTATGGTGTAATCACCTGATGTACGTAGAGTTTTAGCCATTTGTTGTTATTTATATAGAAAAAGGGGGAAGCCGAAACTCCCCCCTCTTATAAGCACGTGTTCCCTATTACTGGTCTGTGATAACGTCGATGTTACCAATTCCTGCGCCTGCTTGTCCTTCGTCAGTTGTCTCAGTTCCAAGTGTGTATTTTGTAACACCTGTGTTTCCTGCGGCATCAACATAGTGTACTGTGTTGTTGTAGAATTTCTCTACGTATGCAACAGTTGAGTCATTTAGAATCATCTGTACACAGAATTCACCTGCAGATCCGTTTGGTGGAGACGCTGATAATGAACCTGGTGCTACTGCTTTTAAACAGTAAACGCCAGAAGTTGAATCTTCCAAAGAAATCTTGAATAATTTAGATCCTCTTTGACTTATGATATAAGCCGTTGTAGAGTCAACTTTTGAACCACCAGATGCTCTGTAAGCCGTAACTGCAATGTTACCTGCTACACCTGAGGCACTTCCAGCCATTTTACTTTTTTTGATAGGTCTTCCCATTTGTTTTCTCCTTTATAGGAGTCCAATGCCAGTTCTCCTGGCTACGCGGTTGTTATCCGCATAAGTCTTTCACTGTATGTGAAAGCACGTTTGAACTGATAGTATTTACCAAATTTTGTGAGTTATTAAATGTGTAGAAAAAGAGTGGTGTAAACAAAATGGCTCACACCACTCTCGAGGTTAACGTATTTCTAGATTTTTATATTATTTTCTGTTGTAGATATGATATAAAATCCAAACTGCAACTAATCCGATCAAACCTTGATCTGAGAATCCTTGCAGTACGCCCTGGACGTTTCCGATTACTGAAACGTTTGGCCAGAACGGAATACCTTGACCGTTGAAAAGAATTTCTAAAACAATTCCTAACGCGATGAATGATACACCGACATCAGCGATTGCTTTCGCCCATCCTTTTACTTTCATCATGATATCCATATTGGACCTCCCTTGATGTTGTAAGTTTCTAATGAAACTCAGAATTATTTAGAAGCACTGCTTAAAAGTAAAACTACCTTATTTGGTCTGCGTCAGGTATGAAGGTGAAATATTTTTTTTATCTACGCACAAAACTCGTTGTAGAGTTTAAAATCATATTGGTTATAGGTTTTATGCCACGAGATAAATTCTTCATTAATGTTTTCTCTCGACACATATTTTTTATAATCTTGATTGCTTCGATTGGTATTCATCCTTGGTTCTTTGTCCAAGTTCAAAATTTCTGCCACTTCATTCCAACTAGTTTCAAAATTTTTGCTTGTAAAAACTTTTCTAAAATTATTTCTCAACGCATTTCTGACAGTGTTGTACTTGGTTTCAATTTCTGCATCAGGATCTAACAGCAAATAGTTTTTGTAGAGCCAAAGAGTCATGAAATTTCCTGCAAGTTGTCTACAACTTTCTTCAAATGTGCTGGCCTGTGCTTCTCCTTTGTCCATGTCATAGTTGAACTGTGATATGTCTCTGTCCAACGGGTCTCTCAACCAAACAAAATGTGAGCCCGGTGTTCTAAAAGTGGTGTTATGTCCGACAGCATAGTCGAGTTTGCTAATCTGTCCTTTGTTTGCTCTGTCTTCTAGGCGTAATTTCAGAGTGCTACCGCCTGTCTTTGGTATGTGATGGAAGCAATAGTGCATAAAGTATTTAAATTGTTGCACCACCGTCACAAAAAAAGGCGACATAAAGCCGCCTTTCTTTGAAAATAAAATAAGCCTTGGCTTATTTGAATTTTAAGTTACCAGATGTTACCGCTACTAATCCAACGTAGTCAGCCGCGTTACCAAGTGATGATGCAGTGTTTGTTAACTCTACATAACCGTATCTTGTTAAGAAGCCTACTACTGGTTCGAATGTAGCCGGATCTAATACAACACCTGAAGACATTAAAGGAATGTAAGGACAATAGAACGCTGGAGCGTCTGCCTCACTTGCACCTTTGTAACCAACTAGTACTGATGTACCGTCTGCCGCGTAAGCGTCAACGTATACTCTCATAGCACCGTTTAAAGTTCCAACGAATTTAGTATTTGTTGGTGCTTCAAAAGTACCTTCAGTTGATCTAGCAAATGCTGAAGTTGTTGCTGATTGAAGAACAGTTAAAGCAGTTGGAGAAACTACTGCGTAGTTTCCAGCGCCTCTTCTTGTTCTTGTTGCGATTTGGTTAGCAACTCTGTTGATTAACACAGCCAATGCCGCGTGTTCATCACCAACGAATGTTGCAGTACCTGACACAGCCGCTTGGTCAAAAGTCTCAGAAGCGGAACCCGCCAATGTTCTTAATGATCCAATGATCTCTTGGTCGATCTCAGCAGTAATCTCTTGAGCTAATGCCGCCATGATTTCTGCTTCTACATCGATACCTTGTTGTGCCTGAGCATCTTGAGCCGCTTCAAACGTCCATCTAGCACTTAATTTTCTAGACTTCGCTTCAACCGGTTGTTTCAAGATCTGGATTGATAATCTCTTACCACCAGTTCCCTCTAAAGAGGCAGTTGATGCCGCTTTTGGAGTAGAATTGTTCTGGTTACCAGAATATGCTTTCGCGATTTTGAATGGAGATAATGCTTCTTCACCTGCTGTCGTGTTTGACGCAACTGTGTCTGCATATCTTATTCTTAAAGTGTGGATCTGTCCAACCGGACCAGTCATTGGTTGTACACCAACGATCTCGTTCGCTATAACAGTAGGCATAACCCTACGTATTACTGGAAGGATAACCCTGTTTAACGTAGCAACGTTACCTGCAGATGTGGCACCAGCAGTTGATTGTTCTGCCAAGTATCTTTTCGTGTTTTCTAACACGACATCCATAGTTTTTTTCTTGTTACCCGCTAAACCTTCGGTTAGGGCCGCTTTAGTTTCGCCCCATTTTGATTCAAATATATCTGACATTTGTATCTTTTCCCCTTGTTTAGTTGTTATATACCCGCTAATTTACGGATATTTGTTAAGTCAGCATCTTCCCTTTGTGCTCTGTCACCACTTGATTCAGAAATAACTTGTTTTCCTGTCTCAACTGGTTTATCAGCCATCACGTGTGGTAGATACTTGTCGAATGAACTTTGAAGTTTCGCTGTTTGAACTGATTCTAACAACTGACTCATTACTTCACTCTTTTCTTTGCCCAATGGTTTGAGCATCTCGGCCATCTTTTCCTTACGTTCCATCAAGTCTGCCTGTCTTTTGGACTCGGCTTCCTTCGACTCAATCACCGCTTGTTTCTCTTCGATAGCCTTCTCAGCGTTTTTTAACTTCATTGTAGTTTCATCCACAACTTTCATTAACTTCGCGGACTCAGATTTCTCATTTAAGTAAGAATTCTGATACTCTGAAGCGAACGCCTCGAATATTTTCTTGCCAAAGTTGACTTCTCTAGCCGCTGTGATGTCTTCCTTAAGAGCTTTTAACTCTTCAGCAAGTTTTTTGTTAACAGCAGATTCTACAACTTTAGCAGATCTTGTTATGAAAGCCTCTTTCATCTTAGCCATTTGTTTTTTGGCTTCGGCTACTAGTTTGACTTTCGTTTCCACAACACCTTTTTTGTCTTCATGGAACTCTTTAATTTCTTTTGCAAGAGCGTTAACTACGAACTCTTCCATTTTCTTAAAGTTTTCATGAACACCTTTTCGGTCAGTGTGTAACTCTTTTAACTCCTCATTCAATTTAGAAAGGATAAAACTTTCTAATTTTGCAGAGTGTTTGCCTACGTTTTCTTTGTAAGCGATTTTTTCTTGTGCAAGTGCTTTTCTGTCCTCGACAAATTTAGTGATTTCCTCAGATAATTTCTCAGTCATCATTTTGTCGATAGCCTCGATCATGTTTGCTTTGTCGTGTTCGTATCTTTTAGCAAACTCTTCTCTTAACTCAGCGCCTACAATTTCTTTGTTTTCTTTAATTTTCGAATCCCAAGCCTCTTGGATGCCTTTTTGCACATCTTCCGAGATTGCTCCAGACTCTACTAATTTTGATATTGCGTCTATCATGTTATTTCAGGTCCTTTATTATGTTTGTTAGTGCCTCTTTGAGGAACTTTTGTGCTTTTGGGTCATTTCTAACTTCAGCCGCCAGTCCTTTTGCCATGTTACCACCCTTTGTATTCATTAGGTGTTCGTAAATTGGCGTAGGATAAGCACCCGGTGCCGAAGGTTGGGCAACAACATCGACTGTGATGATCTCGAAGTCTGAAACTTCACCGCTTCCGTATTCGTTCATGTTTCCAGAACCTCTACTTGAAACGCCTAGTTTCACACCCGATTGCAACATAGTTTCGACAAGTTTGCCCATCGGTGTTGGTAGGATTTTCATCTTACCGTATCCATTTGGTCCGTCCATCCACATTTCTGTAATCATGTGAGACACACGGTCCAAATTAATTTTTAAATCATCTGGGTGATCTACTTCACCTAACACAGAGTATCCAGAACTAATCTGATCGTTTAGTGTTTTTGTCGCTTTTGCGATTTCTGACACTGGGTAAACTCTCTGATTAGCATTCTTGATCCCACCTTGAATGCAGATGCCCTTCATGTACAAATCCTTACCGTCTTTTCCCTCGTGTAAGATCTGCACTCTGGCCTGATCGAATGTTAGATTCTCTCTTAGGTATAGTGATGCCATCGATGACCTCCTTTAATCAACAATTATTTCTGAGAATTAACTGGTGATTTAGCAGATTTGTCTGAACCGTCAGCAGTATTTGCCTTCTCTTGCTTCTTGTATGAAGTAGATTTTGCTTTTCCGCCTGTGTTCTCGAAATCACTCATTTTCTGTGCAGTTGGAGCCGGTCTTCCTTTTTCGTCTGCTCCGCCTTTGGCAATGTTAGCACCGCCATGGCCCATTTTTGTACCTGCATCATTTACTGGTGATTTTTTGCTATCTGCATGGTCGGCTGTGTCCGCTTTGACAGGATTTTTGTACTCTTTCATCTTCTCTTTCTTATCCATGTCTTTTTTGCCTTCCATTTCAACTTCTGGAGTTAACTCTGGTGCAACTTCAGGTGCTAAAGATTCTTCTTCTTTCTCTTCTTCACCGTCTTTTTTGCCCATCATTGCTTCGAATTCTGCTTTTAATTCGTCTAAAGCGTCTTCTAAGTCAACAACTCTGTCTTCCATGTCTTCTTCGCCTTTGTCAGCGTCCATGTCTGCTGGCATTTCTTCGCCTTTGTCTGCATCCATTTCGCCTTCTTCTTCAGAAGAGATGTCTTTAACCAATTCGTCAGTTGCGTCACCGCCTACTTCTTCGATTGATTCTTCTTCAGTTGTTTCAGACTCTTTTGCTTCGTCTTCGATTTCTACAACTTCGTCGACTTGCTCGTCTTTAGACTCCTCAGAAGTTTCTTCAACTTTCTCATCTTTTGCTTCTTCTGTAGTTTCTTCTACTTTTTCTTCAGCAGTTTCTTCTACTTTAGCCTCATCAGATGCTTCAGTTTCTTTAACTTCTTCTTTAGCGTCTTCTTTTGATTCTTCTTTTGCCTCAGCAGTTACTTCTTCGTCTGCTAGGTTTTCGTAGATGTCTCTAGATTTTTCAACTACGATTTCGTGAAATAAAGCCTCTGCTTTATCGTTTTCTTCGTTAATTAGTAATTCTAATAACGACTCAAATTTATTGTTTGACATTTTACACGTGCTCCTTGTTTTATTGTCGATTTGTACTTATAAGTGTTTGTATTTACTGTAAAGGCCTAAAAACGGCGGTATAATTGGCGTAAAAAGACGTATTTTTGTTACTTTTTTAATTGCAAACCAAATTTTGTGACGAATTCTTCGATAGTTGGATGATCTATCTGTCCTGCCCACGCAAGGTCTTTGGGTTTGAACCATCCTTCAGGTATAACTCTATGGAATTTGACGTCTTTAAAATCCTGTACGCAACGTTTTGTCTGATTCATCCAGTTGCCATAGAACGTTGCTTCGTCCTTTGACTTTTTGTAGTTCCTTGTGTCCTTGAAAATGTTGTTGAACTTGAACCTGTTGTTGTCACCGTGCCCACGATAGTCGAATCCAAGTATGTAGATCTCCTTGAAACCATGTTCACAGGCCATTCTAAGTGCGGTTGGGCCGCTTGACCACCCTAGGCTTGGTCGGAACCAGTTGAAGTGATCCATTATTTTTTGATTTTTGTTGTACTGGGCATTGAAGTTTGACCACACTTTATTATGTTGTGCGTAGTCAGTTTCTGCTATTTCGAAACACATCTTTGGGTCAACCGCTATTAGAAAGTCTGGTCTATGTGTTCTGTAGACACCGTTACAGGCATAAACTTTGCCTAACTTCTTAAGATCATCGATATCGATGCCCTTACGTGATTCACCGTTACCTAATACGAACGCTATTGATGACATTATAACTCTAAGTTATCGTCTGTGGCAGGTTGTCCGTACATTTTTTGGACAAAAACTGCTTCTTCCTTTTGCTGAGCATCGTGGGCCTCTGATGCAAGTCTCATTGAGTTGATATCTTTCAAAGATAGTCTAGTTTTTCTTGTGTCTTCGGAATCCAAAACAGATATATCGTGCTCAGGCTCATAGGTTTTGTCCTGCTCGAACCCGTCTGCTGTGTATGTAAAGAATTCCATTAGTTTCATAATCGTATTTAACCTTAAACTTGGCCTCCGCCACCTGTACCGCCGGGTGTTCCACCGCCTCCACCTTGTCCACCTGGTGTTGTTCCTGGCTGTCCTGGTTGTGGTTGTCCTGGTTCTGGTGCTTCTGCGTCTGCTGTTGGCTCTTCAAATTGATCTAAGTCACTCGAAATACCTGATTGTGTAACGCCTGCACTACGCAACTGGTTGGATTTTGTTTGTTTCTTCTGAGGCACATTGTTTTCTTCTGCCCATAATTCAGCGTTTCTTGCCATTTCTTCTTCACTTAAACCTAGATATCTTTTTAGAGCAAATCTTTTACTCATGTAAGGCAGTTCTGCAACTGCTGTGAACGTGTTTACCCTTGCTTGGTCCATTTCTGTCTGTCTGTACTGTGCAAAGTTTTGTGGTGGGTTCAATTTTATTTCAAACATGCTGTTGTCTATGTTATAACCTTTTCCTTTGATCCATAATTTGAACTCTTCGTCGAAAGTTGAAGCCAACATGCTTTGTAATCTTGCACAATACTTGTTGAATCTCAATTCTTGGATGTATGCAGTGCCTACTCTACCATCATTGTACTGTTGCTGTCCGTCTTCTGCACCAGTTGGCAAGTAAGAACTAGGAATTCTCAAACCTCTGAACAGTTTATTAGTGAAAAATCTTAAATCATCTATCTCGCCTAGGTTAGTACCGCCCGGTAGTGTATCAACTTTAGATCCTCTTCCTTCTGCTGTCTGTGGGAAGAAGTAATCTTCGTTAATTGACATTGGGTTGTATGTGGCGTCTATGAAGTTTGCACCACCTGATGCACTTGGAATTCTTCTTTGATTTATTTCGTTTTTGACTCTCTCAACGAATTGCATAGCCAAGTGTGTTGGCATGTTACCTACATCAATATAGAACACTCTTCTTTCAGGTGCTCTTTGGACCCTGTAAATGATTATTGCATCTTCTAATAATTCTTTTTGTTTGTAAACTTTGAAAACTTGTTCTAAAACAGACTGGCCAAATGGAAATAGGTTGTCTAAACCATCAGACATTGACATATGAATCACGTGTTCTGCATTTATGTTGTAGGCATTCATTGTTTTGTAGAATCTGCCGCCTGCGTTTGCACCAGCAAATCCTGACATGTTGGCAGTTGCCCCTGCATTGGCATAACTTTGACCGTATGCCGCTGTGCCACCACCTGTTGTTCCGCCGCCACCGTAAGTTTGGTTCGGTGTAATCTGTGTAGCACTCAATCTTTGTAGGTTTGGGTTGATATCTCTTATCACATATTGTTCAGGCTTCTTGCCTTCGGATTCGTTGACAACAATTCTATCAACTTTTGCATTGTCTATGTATAACCATTTGTGTGTTTCTGGATCTCTTACAAAGAAACAGTCACCATATTTCAGTGCGTTCCTGAATATTCTAAAAATTCTTTTGTTAAATTTGTTTGATGCTGTCCATTGTTGAAGTGCTTTCTTTAGAAGTTTCACTTCATGTTCTGTTGTCTCATCTTTGAACACAAGATCAAACGGAGTTTCGTTCTCTGTGTTTTTCTGTGTTGAAAATTCTGCAAGTATATCCAGTGCCGCATTGATTTCTGAATCTGAATCCATTTGGTCATACTGGAAATATCTCTGTATTCTGTTTGGGTGTCCTGTGTAGACATCTGGAAGATAAGAACTGTAATTTCTCTTCGCAAAGTTAGGAACTTTTTCTCCAGATATTGGAGAAAGGTTAGCGTCTTTAAAATATTTTTTCCAAGCCATATGTTATTTTACAATCTTTTCCTCATTTCAGCAACCTAAACTATGCCAACTTGATTACGGTCTTTACGTGCTGTTGTTTCAACGGCTTTCAATGCCCTAGATTCCACTGCAACAAGCGTATTTACGCCGTTTGCCACACTTGCCAGGCTTTGATTGGTGTTGTTTAAGGCAGTTACCATTGTGTTCATTTTACTTTCCAGCGCCTGTGTATCAAATATGGTTTTAAGATCGTTGTTGGCTGTGACAGTTGATTTGGTTCCTGCCGTTATCATTTCTGGTCCTGCCTCACCTGTGAGGTAAGTTTTACCAGCATCCATGCCTCCACCAAATTGTCTTCCGTTCTTGTTCATTGCAAGTCCCAATAGACCTGCACCCAATCCTAGTCCGCCACCTATAAGTGTACCAACTCCTGGGATCATAGATCCGATCATTGCTCCACCGGCCATGCTTGATAGCACTCCCATTGCTTTGCCACCGGCCGTTTCTGCGGTGCCTGCCTGTGCGGCTCCGCCTGCGGCCAATCCCACACCTCCTAGTATCCCAACACCTCTGCCTGCTATTCCTAATCCTGTTCTACCTGCACCACCCTTGCCGAAGAAACCGCCCGCACCTCCACCGGTTGGGTTAGCCATCTTGAATCCTGCAAACGTACCTGCTGTGATCGCCGCCACCTGTTGTCCGAAGTCCAGTAGATATTTGCCACCCAGACCCGCCAACAATAAACCTGCCGTCACACCTGGAGATTTTGCCAACACTGTTGCGATGCTTCCGCCCTTGCCAAATGCTCCCTGCACACCATCAAAGAATGTGCCCAAGGCCGGACCAAACGCCTGTAACAGTCCTGTCTCTATCGATTGGAATTGACTTGCTAACACTTTAGTTGCCTGTTCGAATGTTGTTAGACTTCCTACTAGTTTCGATGCTTGTTTTTCTTGTTCGGCCTCAACCTCTCCAAGGTCGTTTACTCGTCTGCCTAGTTCTATGAAACCACCTGTAAGTCTTAAGAAGTCTACCTGTCCAGTAACAGCAACTTTGTTAAATCTTTCCAAACTGTTTGCTGACAGATCTCTGAATTTCACAAGTGCTTGTTCACTTGATAGAGTGCCTGCAATCAACTGTTTGATTACTGCACCTGCCTGCGGCACGTTCTGTGCAATTTCTAGTGCGGCATCAGTTACCGGAACACCTGCATTGGCTATCAAGTCCTGAAAGCCTGTTGCTAATTCCGGAGAGATGCCCTCTACTGTCGCCGCAAAGCCTTGCAATCTTTTTCTAGTCTCTTCTGTTTGTCCTTGCAATGCCGCTTGGAATCTTTCATTGCTCTTTTGATTTTCGATAGCGGCTCTCAATTCATCTCTTTGCTGTCCTGTCAGTTTTGCTAATCTATCAAGTTCAAGTGCGAAAGATATTGCACTGTCTCTTTGTTGATCACTGGTCAAACGATCTAGCACTCCGGTTCTTCTCTGTGAGTCTAGGTTTAACAATAGTGTTTCATTTATTTCATCAACTGTGAATCCCAGTGGAGCCAATTGCTTGACGCCCAAGTCTCTGGTCTGCTGACCCAACTGTGCTATGAATTTTGCACCCTGTGAAGATGACCCTGCTATCGCCGCCAAATTCTGAGAATTTTCTGCAACAAGTTTTGCGAAATCATCCAAAGGCAACGCGGCGTCGTGGGCCGCCATTCTTAGATCCACTATGCTCTTACCAAAGTTGGCACCTGACTGTGACAGTTGTCTGAATGTTTCTATGTTGACATCTAGCCTATTGCCTAATATTCCTAGACCTTTCACATTGTCTGTGAAAGCACTGATTGATCCTGATCCTTCGAATGCCGCCTTACCTAAACCAATAAATGACTGTCCTACCTTTTTAGTGACCTCATCAAGTTTTTCCTGTGATTTCTTAAGGTCCTCGTAATTGTCAATTTGATCTTCTAGTTCGTCTGTTAATTTTTTTCTGAGTGGGTTGCTCTTTTTAAGATTATTAATCTCTTGTCGTGCTTCTCTTATTTTGTCCCTGGCTATTCTCGCTTCTTGTTCTCTGGACGCTTTTTTGGCCCTTGCTTCTTTTGTAATCTCCGAAGATAGGCCTCTAATCCGTTTTTCCAGATTTTCTATTTCTTTATCATCTATTGCCATATGACTTTATTTTGCACCTTTTTATACGCATATAAATATTGACACTTATACGCTGTTAGTGTATATTTATAGAATAAAAAAATGACAGAAAATAGCAATCCACTTAACAAGTATTTCAGGCAACCGGCCCTGTATGTATCACTGCCTTCGGGCACCAACTATCCACCACACGTGGTAACACCCTCACAGACAGGCGAATTGGGAGTGATGCCAATGACGGCCAAGGATGAAATCAGGTTCAAAACACCAGACGCACTCATGAACGGCCAGGGAGTTGTTGACGTTATACAAAGTTGTTGTCCAGATATCAAGGACGCATGGCAGATCCAAAGTTATGATTTGGACACTATATTGATAGCAATCAGGATAGCCACATACGGTGAGACAATGGACATGAGTTTCGTTGTTCCTGGGGCAAATGAAACAGTGAATCATTCGGTAAATCTTCCAGCACTGCTTGAAGACATCAAAGCCGAGAAGATCTTGACAGAGGTCACACTGGACGACGGACTGAGAGTTAAAGTAAGACCATTGACATACAAAGACATGACACAGACATCTTTGCAGACTTTCCAACAGCAGAAGATGTATACCGCAGTGTCGGACTCACAGATGGCAGACGAAGAGAAGACCACTAGGTTCAATGAGGCATTTAAAAAATTAACAGAACTGAATTCAAATGTGTTGTTGAAAAATATGCAAAGCATCGTGATGCCGGATGGCACTGAGGTGACTGATCCCGCACAAATCAAAGAGTTCTTCGACAAAGCGAATGCAAAAATCATCAAAGAGATCGAAACAAAGATGATTGAGTTGAGATCGCAGGGTGCTGTCAAACCATTGAAGTTGAAGGCCACCGAAGAACAGATCAAAAAAGGTGCACCTACAAATTACGAGATACCAGTGAGTTTTGACAACGCAAATTTTTTCGTATAACCTTGCTTTCACAAACGAATTCTGAAATTATAAAAACTTTGAAGGACATGGAAAACTCCCAAAAAGAGTACAAACATGAACTCATGAAGATATGTTGGTACATGCGTGGCGGAATGACCTACTCAGAAGCCTCCGCTTTGAGCCCAACAGAACGTGAAATCATTGCACAACTGGTAAAAGATAACTTGGAAACTACCAAAAAAAGTGGTCAGCCTTTCTTCTAGAATATAGTATACTATAATGGTGTTTGAAAAAGCAGATAATTACAGAACATTATGTCAGAACGAGATCTAGTTCGAGAACTTAAGGAAAACATCAAGGAACTCACACAGGACCGAGATGATGCCCTGGCGAAGTGCAAGACCAAGGAGAGCCGTATGAGGCAGGTCATGATAAAACTCGAACACGCAACAGACGACGTGCAGAGCATGGGCCACAAGATAGGTGAGCAGAACAAGAAGATGGCAGACCTGGAGGCCCGACTGGAGACCAAGGAACGACTGCTTGAACAGGCACTTGAAAGGATCAAATCACTGACGGATGACTCAACAGAAGAAACAGACCCCGACACAGAAGATAAAGAACTGGATTAAGGATTTCGTCACGAAACCAAATCCCGTCTTCGGCAACCTGCCACCCTGTCCGTTCGCACAGAAGGCGATCATAGAGGACAAGGTAGCATTCGTGGAGATACCACGTGACGCAGACTGGCGCCAGGTGTACAGGCACATATGTCAGTATGACAGCAGGGACAAGGACGTGCTCTGCATCATTTGTGATCCGGACACGTTCACCGCGGAACAGACTGTGAGCATGGCGGAATGGTTCAACGAAAAACAGATGCCCCGTGACGTGGTGATACTGGAGGACCATCCTGGGATCGACGAGAGTGTGCGACACGTGAAACTCAACAACGGCGAGTACACGCTGTTCCTCGTGCAAAGTTTGAGCAAGTTGAACAGATTTTCTAAAATGCTGGAGTCAGGTCCCTATTACCGGAACTGGTCTAAGACTTATCTGGAATCAGTGAAAGGTTTCCGAGAGCGGAAAACTCAGTGAGTTTACTGTCCCTGCGACACAATCTACGATACTGCTTCTTGTTGGTGCTCCACTCGGTGCCGGTCCACCATTCGAATCCCTTGTAGTTGGCCTTGTATTCCGAGCTCTGCTCATACCCCGAACCCATGTAGAAGTACCTCACGTAGTGATTGCTGGCCCACTCGATCTCCATGTCCAGCGTGATGTCCGATATGGGTATGGTGTTGGCGTGTATCACGCTCTCCAGTCCCGCCAGGTCCTGTGAGTCAAAGGTGTCTATGGTCGAGTAGTTGTCCTCCTGGAACCTGTATCTCTTCTGTTTGGTGAATCCCACAATGTTGTCAGCGGTGCCCAGGTAGAACACCATGAACTGGTCACGCTTGTGATAGTGTGCGAACGGGTCGTAGTCCGCGCCAAAATTTTTCCGCTTCATGTACTGCTTGTAGATGTGCGGTAGCGACAACAGTTTAACCATCTCAGATGCGTCGATAACCTTTACGCCTATCTGCTCACCATTGTAGGTGTGTGACTTGTATCTGGGACGGTACAGGTCCATGTTTATGCGTGTGCTACGTGATTGGTAGAAAACTTCTTTGTGCTTGTCTATGGGGTGGTCCAGCGCCAGCCAGCCTCGGTCCAATGCCTCCGCCTCCTCGTCATGGTCCACTATGGCCATGGGTTTGCATATCACTAGGTCCTGCTGTTCCTGTTTGCCGAAAGTGTGATCGAATAGTAGTTCCATGCTAATACTTACTGCTGATTCAGAGACGGCTTACGCCATCTGAAACTTCGCTTACGCTCGTTTCTTTTTTTAACTTACGCAGTTGTAAAAAACTTGAACGCAGTATGCGTTCTCTGTGGTAGATGAGCAGTCACAATTCGGCTATCTCTAGCCGAACTGACTAAACTCTGTGGTGAGTTCACAGTCACTATACATCGCTACTTGCGTCGGGCGGTTGTGCTGTACCCGTTTGCTCATTCATTACAACGCGAATCTACCAAACCCCTGTATAATGGTTCTTGGTAAATCTGAGGTCTATCTTTTTCTAGGAGCCTCATCATTTTTTGCTGTCTGCATCTAAGGATTCACCTGTCGCATTTCTGCCGCATTTCCTTGCTCACTGGTTGCGATGCTATGTTTGCCTGATTGAAATTGAGATGTGCCTATCGCATATGTTTATATGAGTTTTCTTTGTAGGTCAATCTTTTTGGCTTTAAATATGGCTATGCATTGGACTTATCAAGGAAATGAAATTACCAATATGCCAGAAAACGTTGTGGGATTTGTGTACCTTATTACAAATACAACCAACGGTAGGATGTACGTAGGTAAGAAACTTGCTAGATTTAAAAGATCCAGACCACCACTGAAAGGCAGAAAGAACAAGCGTAGATACAAGGTTAATTCTGATTGGCAAGACTATTACGGGTCAAGTGATGATCTCACTATGGATGTTAATAAACTAGGCAAGGACAAGTTCAAGAGAGAAATACTTTTTTTCTGCAAGTCCAAAGCAGAACTATCTTACGTTGAGGCACGTGAGCAGTTTGCACGTAAGGTGCTAGAAACAAACGATTACTACAATGGGCATATACGTGTAAGGGTACACGGTAAAGGCATATTGAAATAAATGCATCTACAAGATATTAAATGGTTACACGTTGAACCATCCACTAGATGCAACGCATGGTGCAGTGGATGTGGACGTAACAATTTCGGCTATGGACTCAGCGGTGTGAAGGTCACGGACCTGCCGGTTGATAAGTTGTCCGACACAATAGCAAAGTTGCCGTCTTTGGAGACTGTGCAACTATGCGGAGTTTATGGTGATCCTTGTGCAGGTAAACTAATTGACAAGCATATAGATGTATTGGCAAAGGCCGGAGTATCGGTCCAATTACAGACCAACGGCAGTTTACGGACAAAAAAATGGTGGAAAGAACTTCCGGATAGACTACCCGATTTGGAAGTTTGGTTTGCTTTGGATGGATTAGAAGACACTCACAGCATTTACAGACAAGGTACCAATTGGAAAAAGGTTATCGGTAACGCAACCTCATTTATACAAGCAGGCGGAAAAGCAGTTTGGCAGTTTATTCCGTTCAAACACAACGAACACCAAATTAAGGACTGTATGAGGATGTCCGCCAAACTTGGATTTCGAAGATTCGAATTTATTAAAAATGCAAGATATCATAAAAAGGCATTTGACTATAGAACAGGAGAGCCTGTAAAAATAGAACCATGGTCAGGACATCGCAAACAATGGGAAAGGAAAGATGGTATACTGCACAAGAACACTCTCGGTGTTGAAAACAACACAGTGCAGACAAAGGACTGTATGCATTTAGCATTGAAAAGTCTTTTTCTAAGTGCCTTGGGTAGACTTACACCTTGTTGTTATTTGGAAAAGACAGAACACACTTCAGTAGATATACTGAGCACAATCAAACAAAAAAATTACATACCCACTTGTCTTACAATGTGTGGAACGTGCAAATAAAAAACCCCCGACTAGTAAAAGCCGAGGGTTCTAAGAATTGCAATTCAATATTAATTACGCCGCAGTTTTTGCCGCGTTCTTAACTTCCTGAATTTCTTTTCTTCTTGCTTTGATCAATTTAGAAAGATTTGCTAATGCTTTTCTGGCTCTAGTAGCCGAAGCCTTAACGCCTTTCTCTGTGAACTTGCTGTTCTCTTCAGAGTAAGTTTGAATCTCTGTCATGATCGATTCATGTGTTTGTGACATATTAATTGTCCTTCCTATGTTCGTACGATATAATTAATTAACATATGTTTAATTTAAGCACACAAGAAGTGGTTTTGTCAATAGAAAATACACCTTTGGTAAATTTAGACGGTTTAGTTTACCAAGAATATAATAATTTTTTTGGTAATAGTTTCAACTTGACGTTGGATAATAAAAAAAGTTTTGAAAAATTGGAAAAACAAAAAGATTCAAATCGTGTTAAGTTGAGAGATGATGATATAGACATGAAGAAACTTAAAATTTTTTTTATGAATTCTAAGATAACTCAGGCCCTAAAGAAAAAATTTAACATAGATCTAAAATTCAGTTCGCTTGATGTGTGGATTGACGGTAAAGGTTATTCCTTGACACCTCACGTTGATGATCCAACAATCAAACTGCATCTGCAGATCTATCTATCTAACAATAGTGTTGGCACTAGCCTTTATGGAAAAAATAAAAAAAAGTTGCACACATTTGATTTTGAAAAAAATAAAGGATATGCATTGTTAAACAACGAACACAGTGTTCATGGAGTAGATGAAGTAACACAGGATGGGAGGATCAGTCTTTATGCCAGATATTCGTAAAGAATCACTTACAGAAAAACTTTTTCATTTCAATGACAAAAAAATTACACAAATTAAAAGTGATTGGTTCAACTCAGTGAACAGCAAAATAGTTTCTGCAGGAGAGATCAAGAACAAAGCAAAGGAATGGTTTTTAGATAGTAAACTGAACACAGTTACAAACACCCAAGATCTCAAAACAGATTTGACTTACGGTTGCACAGATTTTATAAACAATTTTATTTCCAGGGAAAAAACATACCAAGTTCTTGAAAACGAGTACTCCTATTATTCGCTTTTTGGAATGAAAGGTACCCCTATTGATCAGTTACAGCCTAACAGCATTGTTTTGGTATCTTTGCCTAATTACAATTTTGGAAACACTAGGCCAGATTGGGATGATTTTACAAAGACATGTGAGAGTAAAAATATTGAAATACACATAGATGCCGCTTGGTACACTGCAACAAAAAATTTTGGTTTAGATATATCTCATCCTAACATTAAAAGTATTGCATTCAGTATAACAAAATCAGGATTTGAATGGAACAAGTTTGGCATAAGACTTTCAAAACAAAAGACAATTGACCCAATTACTGTGAGAAATCATAACACCAACTGGATCAATCAAAACGTAATAAATTGTGCAGATTACATTTTTGATAACATTCACGTTGATTATCCATGGGCAACACACATAAACCACTATAACGAGATATGTGACAAATTGAATTTAGACAGCACCAATTTTATACATGTGGCAAAACAGGATGGAAAAAATGTTGGTGTGGCGAAAATACTAGAACAGTATTAGATTACAATATCAACATCATTTGCGTAGTTCGTAAAGCCGTTTTCTTTAGTAACTTTTAAGACTGAGTTTACTCTGCTGATAAGTTCGTCTTTGTGTGATATTAAGAATATGTTTTTCTGTTGCGTTCTGCTCATGTCTTTCAGCACAGCCATAGAACTTTCAACACCTGATATGTCCATACCTGCGTCCACAAGTTCGTCTATGAACAGCAAGTTGATCTGTTGATAAAGGCTTTCCCATACATCTCTGAACGCCCAACTCAGACTCAATATCAATCTGTTTCTTTCACCTCTGCTTAAATTGTCAAAGTCTAATTCTCGGCCCAGTTCTTCAATACGCACACTCAGGTCAGATTGGAAAGTTACAGTGTGTGGCAATTTCACCTTGCCCAGGAAGTATGCTAGACGTTGGTTCAGGTATGTTAAGTTCTGTTCTATTATCCTTGTTCTTATGAACGAGTCTTTTGCGGTCAACAATTTGTACAAGAAGTCTTGGTGTCTGTGCAGGTCCTCCAGTTCGTTTGCTTTCTCAAAATCAATCTTTTGTATTGCTGTTTTTGTTAATTCCTCAACCTGTTCTGCATATGGATCTTGCTTCTTCTCGTTTTGCTCTAGTTGTCTGTTGAGGTCTTTCAAAGAACCTTTGTGATTGTATGCTTCGTCCATGGTATCATAATACGTATCTGGCATATGGCCTAGGTCACCTATTGTATCTATGTCCTGTTGTATTTTTGCAAGATCAGATTCAAGTTTTGAACTGTATTCTTTTGCTTCCGTTAGTGTTGCTTTAAGTTTGTCCACGAGATGGGTGTGCTTATCGTCCTTTAATTCTTGTTCACAAGTTGGACATTTTTGTTGTGCCGCGTACTCCAGATCGCTTTCAGTTTTTTCTACAGTGCTTTTTGCTTTGGTAAACGAATCTTCATGATATGCTTTTTCTTTCTGTAAACTCAATAATTTTATGTAATTCTCGTTGTGTTTTTGTAGACGTTTGTGGGCATCCAGTTCTTTTTTTATATCTACTTTTTCTAATTCTGCTATCGCTTCTGCGAAACTTTTTGAATCTTCTTCTTTCTGTGTTTGCCAAGCACTTGATCTTATCTTCAAACTCTCAATTGATTCTGTGATCTTTTCATTAGATGCAACTCTGGCGTCTATTTTTAATTTTTCTTCAGTCAACATCTGTTTGGTTGCTTTTTGTTTTTCTTTTAGCAAATCTGCTTTTTGTGAAAGCAAAGTAATACCAAGCAACTGCTCAATAATTTCCCTTTGCTCATTTGCTTTAGTTGATAAGAATGGTTGTGTGTATGTGTTCAATGCAATTATGTTTTTAAACATTGCATGGGTCATACCCATCAACTTGTTTATCTCTATCTGTGTTTCTCTGTTCTCACCTTGTGCTTCGTTGCTTTCAACATTTTGTTCTATGTTGTTTGCATAGAATTTGAATATTTGTGGTTTCCTTCCACGTTCAATTGTGTACTCAACATTATTTTTTACAAATTTAACACTGACCAACATTCCTTTTTCGTTGGTCTTATTGACAAGATTGTCTCTTCTAATATTTGTTAGTGCTTCGCCAAAGAACACATATGACAGTGCATTGATGATTGTTGTCTTACCAGTACCATTCCTAGCACCTGCATCGTCGCCGCCCAGATCTAAATTTTCACCAATAACCAATACTAAATTTTTGTTGGCAAAATTTATTGCTTGGGCCTGGTTTCCCACGCTCATGAAATTTTTGACTGTAAGTTCTTTAATCGTTAGCAAGTTGTTTCTTCTTCCATTCGTTGTAGCCTCGTAGCCATTCTTCCTGTGTTACAGGTTTTGCAAGTTGATCCAAGAGTGACTGTTTTGTGACAGGTTGCTCAAGATCACCTTTTAAAACTTTTATCAATTTCTTTTTACTAATTCTGGACATCCAAATCATTATAGATTGCTGTTAATATATTTTTGTCATATGTTTCAGAATCTACTCCTTGTAATTGTTTTATAACAATTTGATCTACACTGTCAAACTTTTGCACTTCAACAGTTGGTTGTTGTGCATTGTCTACTTGTTCCGGTATAAGTTGTAGTTCTCTCAATTGGTATTTTTCTATAAATGTTTCTCTGACAAAATTCGCCTCCTCATATGAAATCTTAATATCTAAGGTTACTCTCACATACATTTTTGGCTTGAGATATTTGTCAGGATCTTCTAATAGTTCGGAAACTTTGATTGTAATATATCTCGGCATGTCTGGCCAGTTTATGTATTTTGGTTTGCCACCCATTTCTATCACCATCATGCCTCGATCATCATCCCAAGCATCTGCATAATTGTGTGGAAATGCGTTGCCCATGTATGTGACATTCTTCATTACTTGCCTTTTATGGAAGTGTCCTGAAAAAACTTGTCCGCAGTTTGCAAAATGATCTGTCTGTATTCCTCCTACATCAGGCATTTCCACCATTGCATTCATTTTGAAATATGGAAGTTCAAAATGTCCGAACACATATTTTTGTTTCATTTTTTGGATTTTTTTCCATTCATCTCCAACTATCCACGGTATGATTGCAACGTCATCTTCCACTATCCATTCGTTGACAAGATGTATGTTTGGGATATTTCTTATGAATTCCATTGAGTTGATTTCTCTTTTTTCTCTGTAAAACAAATCGTGATTGCCCATTATCACATAAACTTTTTCAAATGCCGCACCTAATCTTTCCATATTTGATACAGTGTAGTTCATTGTGGACACGTTTGTACTTGCTCTGTGGTGGTGCCAATCCCCTAGAAATATACAGGTTTCGCAACCATGTGCTTTGGCTTGTTCTATGAACCAATAAATGAACGCTTCACAGTCGTCGTTGTGTACACGACTGTTGCCCTTCATTCCAAAGTGTATGTCAGTGAAACAAGCAACTTTTTTAAAAAACATAGGTTACCATTTCTTTTTAATTATTGGTTTGTGATCGGTCATGTCTACTTTCTTGTAGTTTACCTCTTTAAAGTCTTCTGAGTCGAGTGTACCTTTTTTCTTGTATATCTTGTTTAATTTTTTTATACCTGTCTTGTTAACAATTTTACCTTCGCCATGTGCAGATTTTATTCTTTTCTTGTAACTGGCTGTACCTGTTTCATTCTCGTTCTGTCTTGTGAAACTTGGCATCATGTTGTTGAATTCTAAAAGGTCATCCCTTATTGCTTGATTTTTCTTTTCAATGTTCAGTATTCTTGTGAAACTGTTCGTTATTGCCGCTGTGTAATATGCAAATGGGTTGTCCGATTTTGATTCGTCAAACTGTAAACCAATCTGACTCAACTGCATCAGTGCCTGTGATTGCATTTCGTCATTGTACGTGTAGCCTCTCCAGTTTGCTCTGGTACCATACCTCTCACACAACTTCATGTACATCAATGCCAGTTGGTTCGTCATTTTTCCGTGATCCGCTGAGAAATGTCCGTTGTCCATTCCACCAACCCAATGGCTTTTGCCTACACATTTGGGTTTGTTCTTGCTGTCAACCCTGAAGTGTTGAAATGGCGGAAAGTTCACTTTGCTGTGATGGTCTGCTGTCTGTTTTGGATTCTTTTTTCTTTCGCTGTCCATGGGTATGTGGTCAAACATCATTACCCTGAACACCAGATCTGTTTTATCAATTTTCCTTGGCGATACTGTGTAGTCTGCAAGTTTTATTTTCTTTATTCCTGCCGCTTTGGCCTGTTCCCACGCTTCTTGTGTCAATCTCTTGGCCCTGTTCTTTTTCGCTTCTGCTATGGTCCTCACATTTATTTTCTTGAGATTTGGCACTATGATATCGTACTGTGAATCCTCTGTATTCACATATGAGCAATATGTGTTCTTGCTGGCGTGTATCTGTATGAGCAGATCTCGGTTGTTTAGGTATTTTACTCTCTTCATGTTTCTCCAATATTGTTAGTGTAAAAGTGACCACAAACAGGTCTGTTAAATCGTGCCGTGTGGGTAATTAAGTGCGCCTAAAATAATGCCTATAAATATAGTTAAAGTATACAAAATTTTGAAAAGGAAATCAACCAGTAAAGATGCCATTAAAAGCAATAGGAACAGCAGTAAAGAACGTAGCGACAGGATTCTTTAACCGAACCCTCGCAAGGCTATCAGGTTCTGGTATTAACAGGGATCTCAGACTAACGCGAGCTCAGGCAAAATGGTCTGGCAGACAGGACAAAACAGACTGGCGTGTGAGATTACAGGTGCCACAGGGATCACCCCTGGAAGGATTCTTTGATTTCGATAACAATGAATTACTGAAACCCCTGGCCGAATCTAGGGGAATATTTTGGCCATTGACTCCAGCGGTTGTGATACAGCATTCTGCAAACTACAATCCACTGGCAGTGACCCATAACAATTATCCTGCTCAGGCGTATCAGAATTCACAGGTCGACCAGATGAACATCATTGGAGAATTTCCAGTACAGAACTCCGATGACGCCAAGCACTGGGTAGCCACAGTGAATTTCCTACGTAGTGCAACAAAAATGTTTTTCGGAAAGGACACAGACAACCTCAAGGGGAATCCACCACCGATCATGCACTTGTTTGGTTACGGTGATCACATGTTCCACAAGATACCTGTTGTGATAAATTCGTTCAACGTTGAACTGAGACCAGGCATAGACTACATATCTACTAGGCAGAATGAATCAGACTATACTTCTGCCAGAACCAGAGAGAAACTACTGGGCCTCCCGGCATTGGAAACAGACCAATCTTGGGCACCAACCCTGTCAAACATTTCGGTACTGATAACTCCTGTCTACTCGAGAGAATCAATCAAGGAGTTCTCAATGAAGAAATTCGTCAACGGTGAGTTGAACGGCAAAGGAGCCAACGAGGTAGGATTCATCTAATGGCCAAGTATTCATCCACATCACCATATTTCAACACACCCCAGAACGCCATCAACCTGGGCACACTGGTACCGAGGACATTGACAGCAGAACAAGACGATCAAAGTTACACCATTGAAAGAACATATGCGTACAGGCCCGACCTGTTGGCATTTGACCTTTATGGCTCACCGAGGCTTTGGTGGGTGTTCGCACAGCGTAACCCAGATCAGATCGAAGACCCCATATATGACTTCAAACCAGGAGTGACCATACAGTTACCAAAGCCAGCAAATGTTTCTAAAGATTTAGGAGTGTAGTATGGCTAAAGTTGTAAAAGGAAGAACATCTAGAATGCCACCTAAACAATTGGTTGATGCCGCATTCAAAAACAACAAAAATACTATAGGACGTGTCGACAACAACGACTACAAAGGGCTCGAGACTAGTTTCATCAAGGCCACCAACCTTAATGATTACGAAGATAACAACGCCAACAAGTCAGGTGAAAAAGATTCCAACATCAGACCAAACGTGTTGCACAGGTATGCAACCTACAACTATATATTCACGCTGAGTGGAATAAATGAAGAGGAACTCAACACACACAAATATCTAAAAAATCCTCCGCATGATATTATAGCGAGGACTGGCGGAATTGGAGATGCTAATTTTAGTGGAACCACCGAAGTGAAAGACACTGGCGGTCAGGATCCAGAGTATGATGCAACTACAATACAGAGGCAAAAGGCATTTGATGAAGAGTACAACGACAGCATCAGGATTTTGCTGAGGGGACATGACATATTCATAGAAAACGTGAACATAGTGTCCACGGCAGGACCAAACACGGAACGTGGCCTGGGACAGTTCACAAAGATGGAGTTTGAGATACATGAACCATATGGTTGTTCTTTCATAGAAAAGGTCAGGGCGACCACGGCACTGAACGGGTACAAGGATTACCAGGACGCACCTTTGCTGTTGACCATAGATTTCAAGGGGTTCGACGAGCATGGCAAACCGGTTGCCTCACAGCCAGGACACGTGCGGAAGATACCTGTGCTTATATCCAGGGTGGAATTTGACGTGGATCAATCCGGAACAAAGTATTCCATGGTCGCCACGCCTTATCCAGAATTGGCCTACGATGACAGATTCAAGTTTTCCAGAACACTGGTGCCCGTGTTCGCAAAAGACATCGACGAATGGGTAGCAAATGTACAAAGTGTGCTGAAACAACAGATGACGGATGAGATCAAAGAAGGACAGAGGCAGTATGCGGATGAATATGTGTTTGACATCACAGACGAGGTGAGGGAGGCAGGACTCACCTATCGTGGCCAACAAAAGACCAACCTGACCGGCAGTGTGGGTGAGACCTTAAAATTCACAAACAGGTACGGCCAGGAAATTGACACAGAAATAAAATTAGGGACGGATTCTGTGGGAACCAACGATTCAGTTGAGACCGGCAATCCAAAAGTCAAAAAGATCGAAGGCAGTGCAGACATGCAGATATCTCTGGTGAAATTTTTCGAGGACGCCATCAGGGCCGGCACGGGATACCAGGACCTTGCGGAGAATTTCTGGACGGCATATCTCAAGGGAACAGGACAAGTGGATGATGCCACGCTGAAAGATCCTGTTAAAGTGGCCGAACTATTCACAAAGAAGGATGGCAAGCAGATTCAAGCGATAGTGGACAAGAATCAATTCGTGAATTGGTTCAAAATCAAGACCAGTGTGAGAACAGACACCAAGCGTTTTGACAAGATCACGAAAATGCATCCAAAGAAAATCATATACCAAGCGGTGCAGGTCAAGTTACACGTGGCAAAATTCCTGAAACCGGGAATATCCATAGGCAAGATAGATTGGAGTTCTAGGGTTCATAAGGAATACAATTACATATACACAGGAGACAACATAGATGTACGTAATTTGAGAATGTACTACAAAACAGCGTACTACATGAGGAATGTAAGGGGAGATGATGAAGCCAACACAGGACAGATCACATTCGACGCCACCAAGCGTAAGGGAGCGATCGGAAGGGAAGACTACCCAGAGGAACTGATGCCGTTGCGGACTTACCCATCATCTCTGCGAGGTAGGAGCCTACTCAAGGGCGATGAAAAGTCCAAGAAGCCACAGGAGTTCTACGACTATCTCACCAATCCGGTGGCTGACATGGCCAAGATCGAATTGCAGATACTGGGAGATCCCGCATACCTGTGCCAGGACACATACATGCCTATAAAGAATTTGAGAAATAGCACCAAGTTTGGTGGTGAAGGACCATACGATTACGACAACGAGAACTTCAACGCAGATCAGTACGTGCCTATTATAAACATAAATTACAGGATTCCCGATGACATAGACGAACTGGAAGGCACAACATTTACCAACAAAGCAAAATATCGTGACGAGAACATATTTTTCAATGGACTGTATCAGGTCAACAAGATAGAGAGCTCGTTCAATCAGGGGACATTCGAACAGACTCTGTTCTGTAGTAGATTCAACAACCAACAGGGTGCAGGAATAGATCCAGAGATGGTGCAGTTCTCCAACCAGAGTATTGACAACATTTTAAAGGATGCCGAGAAGGAAAAACGGAAAAACGAAAGATGGAATAACATAAAAGATTACAAGGACTTAGGAATACCTACTATATAAATTTAATAAAATATGACATACAATTATTCATCAGGATTCACAGACACACACGACAACCAGAAGGACTTCAACAAGAAATTTCAGGACACCGACAGTGGTCCGTACGTGGGCACAGTGAAATACGCGATCGATCCATTGAAGATGGGTAGACTGGGAGTGAACATACCCGCCCTCACAAACACCACCAAGCCAACTGCCAATCAGGTGATCTGGTGTCAGTACCTGTCACCGTTCTACGGTGCCAAGAGCATAGAAGCAGTTTCAAAAACTGATCCCTATGATTACAAGGAGACACAGCACAGTTATGGTATGTGGGCGGTGCCACCCGACATAGACACAGAGGTATTGGTTATATTTGCCAAAGGCGAGAGGGGTGCCAGTTCGGCATTCTGGATAGGCTGTGTGCAGAAACCTTTAGTGAATCAACAGATACCAGGGCATGGTGCCACACAAGATTCTAGGGTAGGTGCAGGCGGAGTGGATTTCTCTCAAACCAAAAAAGAAATATACGGCACGGATTTTGTACCGGCCGGAGAGAAAAACATGAGGATGTATGCAGACGGTGAAACACTTGAGACAATGGATAAATGGAAGTACCCGGTCAATGACATACTGGCCGAGCAACTGTTGGAGCAGGGACTTATATCAGACAACGTGAGGGGAACCACAACATCCTCGGCACGTAGGGAGACCCCCAGCCAAGTTTTTGGTATCAGCACACCGGGTAGAGTGAGACCGGACTCCCGGTCAATAAACTATGGATTGGAAGGATCATCCGTACGTCCGGACAGGGTTCCAGGGCACAGTTTTGTAATGGATGACGGTGACATCAGAGGCAACAACCAACTGACGAGATTGCGTACCGCATCCGGGCACCAGATATTGATGCATGACACAGACGGTTCCATATACATAGCCAATGCGTCTGGAAACGCTTGGATAGAGATGCAGTCGAACGGAAGGATAGATCTGTATTCGGGCATAGGTGGAATCAACATGAGGACCGAGGGAGACTTCAATTTGCACTCCGATTCAAACGTGAACATCCATGCCAATGGTCAGTTGAGAGTCAGTTCGGCTAACGAGATGATACATTCCGCAGACACAATGCTCAACATAGGTGACAAAGGAATACTCAACAGTTCACAGAAAGGATCCATAAGGGATTACGCCAGGGATGGCATAACATCATTCACAAGTGGAACACAACTGCACGGTGCAGGAGGACAGATACATTTGGCAGGTGCACAGGTCCACTTCAATTCAACAGCGCCAAGCAGTGCATGGGGACCAAGTTGGTTGACCAAAGACAAAGTAGGAATGCAGTTGCGAGATGAAGGAGATGTTGAACTCACACAGAAAGGAATCAAGCCGCTAGAAAAATTCACCAGGGATACCAAGACGACTGTTCATAGACTTGTCACGCACGAACCTATGTTCAGGGCCAGTGTGATAGGCAGTGATGGATTGATACCAATCGATTCGGACGATAAAAAGCAATGGAGCAAACTGTCACGGACTCCAGGCACAGCAGAATTTGTCAACATGCAGAACAGGATCAGCAAGAACAGTGCCATACGTGATGCACAGTACCAGGCTGACGCACTAGAATACCTGAAACAGAAAATGGGAAACAGCAAAGATGGTGCAAAAGCAAAAAAACTTCTCACAGAGTTTGGAACAAAATACAATGACATATATGGAATAACAAAAAGAATAGACCTACCGTTCGAACTCAAAGACAGTATATCGGAAAAAGTAAAACTTGTGAAGACCACAGATCTATATAAGAAAACAAAAGATTTTACATCAACGTTGGCCTCACAGGTGGTAGAGAAATACACTGGATCCAGCACAGAACTGTTCAAAGACAATGTGTTTGTCAACTCCACGGGAGAATTATTCACACTAGGCAAGACAGGATTGGACCAATTAAATCTTGCCAATAAATCCTTGAATGACGTGAAAGGATTGACTAAAGATTTATCTGCTGGCAACATCGAAGGAACGATAGCAAATCTAAACAGCATCACGCAGACATATTCTAGTGTGATCGGAGGACAGGTTGTTGGCATGAGCCAAGTCAAGAGCCTTGCCACAAAAACTGGTCTGTTCAATGCCAGAGATGCCCAACTGGGAGGACAATCTTTCTGGCAAAACGTGGGAACAAACGTTGGACTAAAAATTGGCAGTATTGCTAGTTCGGTTGGCAAATTCTTCTCAGGTGGTGGATTCAAGTTCAGCGACATGAGGCTAAAGGAAGACATAAGACTCATAGGACAGTCACCCGCGGGTGTCAATGTCTATTCGTTTAAATACAAGCAGTTGCCGGGCAGGTACATGGGAGTTATGGCACAGGAAGTGCCATGGGCACGGCACTTAACAGACACAGGATACTACGCTGTAGATTACAGCAAGGTTGATGTGACATTTAGGAGATTGAATTAATGGCATACGGAGACGGAGGATCAGCAAACAACACATCTAACAAATCTGTTACGTTCAAAGGTTTCAGTTCACGTGCTGACAAGCAGAACTTCAAAATTTACGACTTCGAAGTGGCGAAACAGGACCTGATCAACAGATTGAGTGTGAGAAAGGGCGAACGTGTTGAAAACCCTGAATTTGGCACGATAATATATGACGCCATATTTGAGCCATTTACCGAGCAATTGAAAGAAGCAATCATAGATGACATCACAGCGAATCTCAACGCTGATCCAAGACTATCCACAGAGGATATACTGGTCTCAGAAGCGGACAAAGGCATTGCAATACAGGCCACTATCACTTATGTGCCATTAAACATCACAGAGAAACTACGATTCAATTTCGATGAGAACGCACTATTGCGTCTATCTTAATATACGCACATTTCCTAACATATAAATACCATTGTAATTACAATGGCCACAACAGATAGACAGAACAGATTACTTGTAGCGGAAGATTGGAGAAAGATCTACCAGGCTTTCCAACAGGCAGATTTCAAATCATACGATTTTGAAACATTGAGAAGAACAATGGTAGCATATCTACAGGAGAACTATCCAGATGATTTCAATGATTTTGTAGAGAGTTCTGAGTATGTTGCACTTATAGATCTTATTGCCTACATCGCACAGGCTTTAAGTTTCAGAGTTGACCTCAATGCAAGAGAAAATTTCCTAGAGACAGCAGAGAGAAGAAACTCTGTTTTAAGATTAGCAAGACTTATAAATTACAACGCCAAAAGAAACAAACCCGCAACTGGACTTCTGAAGATTGATGCAATATCAACAACACAAGATGTGAGAGATTCAACAGGCACAAATCTTGCAAACTCAACTATAATATGGAACGATTCAGCAAATTCTAATTACAGAGAACAGTTCACGGCGATAATGAATGCGGCGAATCAAACTGGACAAATTTTTGGCAAACCCAGAGACAAAGATACCATTGGAGGAGTTGACACAGAATTGTACACATTTGCATCCAATCAAAATGGATTGCCTATTTTTAATTTTTCAAAAACTGTAGGTGGTATTGCCAGGGATTTTGAGATTGTATCGTCTGCAATTAGTGACAGTGAATCAATCTATGAGACTGCACCAATAGAGGGCACAGGCCTGACGTATGTTTACAGAAACGACGGTTCTGGTGACAGTTCAAACAGCACAGGATTTTTCTTCTTATTCAAACAGGGCACTTTACGGAATGATGATTTCACAGTAAACAATGCAGTGACAAATTATGTGAAATCTATTTCAGTTGAGAACATCAATGATTCAGATGTGTGGCTGTATGGAATAGACCAATTTGGGCAGATTGAACAGGAATGGACAAAGGTCCCTTCACTTACGGGAAACAATGCAATCTACAATTCATTATCAAAAAGTGTTAGAGACATTTACAATGTTGTCACTAAAAACAATGACACAGTAGATCTTGTTTTTGGAGACGGAAACTTTTCAAACTTACCTCTAGGATCTTTCAGAGCATACTACAGAGTCAGTGACAATGCCAAGTACGCCTTACAACCTGCTGACATGCAGAACATTCAAATAGATGTTCCATATGTTGACGCAAACGGGGCCAATCAAAGTCTAACAATCACAATGAGTCTTAAAGGTTCAATATACAATGCTTCAGCAACAGAGTCTAATGCTTCTATTAGGGAAAAAGCAGGACAGGTATACTACTCTCAGGACAGAATGATCACAGCAGAGGACTACCAAGTGGTACCTTTGAGTGCATCGCAAGAGATAGTCAAAACAAGATCAGTGAACAGATCAGCATCAGGAATCAGCAGGGCAAAAGAAATACTAGATCCAACAGGTGCGTATTCAAACGTGAATGTGTTTGCAGAGGACGGAATATTGTATAGAGAAGAAAGCAATCCTTCATTCACTTTCAGTTTTAATAACAGAAGCGATATTCAATCTACGCTCAATACAAGTATAGAAGCAAAATTAAAAACTGCATATTCTCGACATTTCTATTATGAAAAATATAGTACGCAGGACCTGTCATCATTGACAGCAACATGGAACTCGACTACCACAACAACAAATACAAACACTGGATATTTCACGTCAGGTGGTGCATTGGCAGTGGGTGATTCTGCAACATCAAATTTGAAATATGTAAAAACAGGAGCATTAGTTAAATTTACATCTCCAGACACCAGAGAATTTTTAAACAACAAATTAGTTACGGCCGGCACAGAAAACGCAGAAGATAGACAGTGGGCAAAGATATCAGGTGTAGTGGGAGACGGAAGCAACTCCGGAACAGGAAATCTATCATCAGGTTTAGGTCCAATAACACTGAATGGTATTATTCCAAATGGATCAGTTGTGAGTGTTGTTATACCAACTTTTACAACCTCGTTTTCGGCAACTCTTGAAGCAGACATTATCGACAGAATCGAAGCGTTTGAAGAATTTGGTCTAAGATACGATATTGAGTCTCAGTCATGGAAAGTTATCACATCAACAAATTTAAGTTCTAGCACAGCATTCAGCCTTACCAATCAAGGAAACACTTCCGGCACAAATAAAGATGCTAGTCATTGGTTTAAATTTACAAATGACGGAAACACCTATACTGTGCATTACAGATCACTAGAATACATTTTTGAATCAGAATCACAGAACAAGTTTCACTTCGATCTAGATGAAAAAATCTACGATTATAAAACTGGTAAGACAGTCAAAGACACAGTAAAAATTTTAAAAACAAATAGCATTGTTTCAACAGGAAACGCAATAGGATATCCGTTGCTGTGGCAAGTTGTTGACACTGTAAAAGAGGCAGATGGATATCAAGATAACAGAAAAGTGAAGGTTGGATTCCTCGATGATGATGATGACGGTGTTGTTGACAATCCGGAACTGTTCGACATATTCATAGAACCTAGCACAGCGGAATCGACAAAATTTGTTTTTTATGAAAAATATCTATCTTATGACAGTATCGAAAGATTCAGACCGTATGCCGCAACAAATTTTGTTGTGACACAAAACGAAACAGATATAGACCTAAACACTGCCACTTACACTGATGGACAATTATTTTATTTTTATGATACCAGTGAGGATGTTATTAAGAAATACACACTTTCAACAAACACTATGGCAACAACAACAGATTATTATGCAAGGAAAGGTAGAAGTTCCATAGACTTCCAATACAAGCATCATGCAGGACAAGAAACAAGAATAGATCCTAGCGTGTCTAACATTGTTGACACATACTTGCTAGAACGAACATATGATAACAGATTTAGGATTTGGTTACAGGACGGCGGAACAAAACCTTCTGCATCAACATCAGATCAGTTGAGAATAAACTATTCAGGAATTTTGAATCCTTTGAAATCGTTGTCCGACCAAATAATATACCATCCGGTAAAATACAAAATTTTATTTGGCAAAAATGCAGAAGAACAACTGCAGGCAACTTTCAAAGTTGTGAAGAACTCACAAACTAAAGTATCTGACGCAGTGATCAAGACAAGGGTTATAGCCGCAATCAATGAATTTTTTGCGTTGGATAATTGGGACTTTGGAGATGCATTTTACTTTACAGAATTAGCCGCGTATATACACAATCAGTTGGCACCAGACTTGCTTACAGTAGTGATAGTGCCTAATGAACAAGGACAAGTTTTTGGTTCTCTGTTTCAGATCAATTCGGCGGCAGACGAAATTTTCATCAGTGGGGCCACCGTTGATGATGTGTCGATTATAACAGCACTAGGAGCCAACCAATTGGAGGCATCTGGCACTGTTGTAACATCAACATCAACTGCCACGTCGAACACCACAACAGGATCAGCAGTATCAGGCTCTACTACAACAGGTTCCAGTTCATCAACTGGCAGTAGTGGGGCAGGATATTAATGGCTGACACACCTACTAACTCAACAACAAACGAAGAAGTTGTAAAACAGGGCAACAACGAATACAGAAGAACTGTTCAACATCTACCCTCATTCTACAGAACTGATTCAAACCAAAGATTCCTGTCAAGCACTTTGGATCCGTTGGTGCAAAAAGGTTCGTTGGAGAGATTGGACGGATTTGTAGGCAGACAAGACGCATACACAAGAAAAGTGACTGACAGATATCTGACTGCCACAAGTGCTGATAGATATACCTATCAACTAGAACCTGCTGTAACTTATACAGACAAAGACACAACTTCAGTCAACCCAGAAGACCAAGTAAAGTTCACAGGCACATACGATGATTATCTTAATCAGATCAAGTACCTAGGAGGAAAGGTAAACAACCACGACAGGCTCAACAAAGGCAATGTTTACAGTTGGAACCCAGCAGTAGATTTAGACAAATTGATCAATTACAGGGAATACTATTGGTTGAGTAACGGACCTGACTGCATAGAAATAGACTCTGCCGGCACAGGTGCGGAAGCAGAATACGATGTGAAAGCATTGCCGGACGACGGAAGTTCTGGCAAAGCCTGGCATTTCCCACATCTAGGCAATGAGAGGAATTCAGAACTTATACTTTACAGGGGCAACACATACAAATTCAAAGTGAACGCAAAAGGACATCCGTTCTACATAATGACAGAACCAAGAAAGGATCAAGTGGCATCGGATGGTTCGTCTTCGACTTTGTACACATCAGGTGTTACAAATAATGGAGCCAGTGAAGGAACAGTCACGTTTGTTATTCCAAACAATGCACCAAACAAGTTGTATTATCAGTGTGGAAATCATGAGAACATGTACGGACTGATAAACATTCACACTGTTGCAAGTACTACAAATATTGATGTAGAGGATGATATAGTAGGAACGAAAAATTACAAATTGCGTAACCTACAACTGTCAAACGGCATGAAGATCAAATTCACTTCAAGCAAAGTGGCCAGTGCTTATCAAGGAAAAGAATATTATGTTGAAGGTGTAGGAGATGCAATAACAATTACTGATGTGTCAAACCTGGCAACACCCGAAAGTTATGCAGACGATGGTGTTCCGGTGGACAAGGACTACATCACAATCAAGAGAGATTCTAGGGATTTGAATGCATGGACTAGATACAACAGATGGTTCCATAGGTCTGTGATAGAAAGAGCCAATGCTATCAACGGAACAACAACAGCATTAGACGAAACTGCTCGTGCCAAAAGACCGATTATAGAATTCGATTCAGGACTTGCGTTATACAATTCAGGAACAGTTGCAAAGACACCTGTGGACTTGTTTGACACAACACAGAAAGATGCGATGAGTAACGTTTCTGGAACATTTGGTTACATAATCGACGGCGTGGCAATCACGGACGGTATGCGTGTGGTTTTCTCTGCTGACACAGATCCATTGGTAAGAAATAAAATATACGTTGCAAACTTTGTGGATGCTGGTGATTCATCAGTGTTGTCATTGACACTGACAGAAGAGGTAAATGGTACGGCGCAAGATAAAGAAAACATTTTTGTGAAACAAGGCACCGAAAATAAAGGAAATTCGTATTACTACGATGAAGCAAGTACACTATGGGTGGCAACACAACAGAAAACAAAATTAAACCAACAGCCTTTGTTCAATCTTTACGACAACAACCACGTGCTGTTTGATGATGCAACAACCTATCCAAACTCAACGTTCACAGGTGCAAAGATTTTTGCATACGCGACTTCAGATACAGCGACAACGGACACTGTGCTTGGCATCAAAGTAAAATACAACACAATTAACAATGTTGGAGATATTGTATTCGAGTCGGATCACACAGCAGGAACATTTACATATCAGCAAGATGGTACGACAAAAACCAAGGATCAAGCAGAAGGTCATCTACACTACACAACAAGTTTGCAATCTCACAATAATAAAAGTGCATGGATAAAACGTACAAGTGAATCTAAACAGCGTGTCATAAGGACGGCTATTGTTGATGCTACCGAGAAGAGACTTTTTCCAATAGACTTCTATGAAAATTCGGCATCACTTACCGATCTCGAAATTTCCGTAAGTGTAAACGGTGTTCAAAAATCACTTACAACAGATTACACACTAGTAGATGGTTCCACGAACAAATATGTGAGATTTGTGGATGAATTGAAAGTGAATGATCAAATTAGGATTGCTGGTTACAGCAGTGCTAACAAGGTTGCCGGCAAAGGAATTTACGAGGTGCCTGAAAATTTATCTATCAATGCACTGAATTCAACAGTTGGCACTTTCACTTATGGTCAGATTTTGAAACACACAACGGATATTTTAGAAAAGAATACAGATGTCACTGGTGCAATTCCCGGAGTAACAAACCTCAGGGACAAGCCTGACAGCAGACTCAACGGTGGTACCATCGTACAACACGAAGCGTCCTTGGTACCTGCGATATTCAATTTGACGGACCAAGAGGCAAATGCAATTACGGCCATTGATTATGTTAACCGAGAGTACGAAAAATGGTACAATTCTTTCTTGACACATGCAACAGGTTCAGCGTACGAAGGCGTGCCTGCTGACAGAGTTGACGAAATAATATCAGCGATTAACCTAGGCAAGAACAGCAGTTTTCCTTTCTATTACGACGATATGATTGGTTGGGGTGAAAATGTTTCAACAAGAACAATCACAGTGCAGGGAACATCTCAAAAAGAATTTGCCCTAGATTCACAACACAACTTAACAACATTGAGCAACAGAGCAGTTTACGTTTACAAAAATGATGTGCAACTGGTTCATGGATCAGAATATACATTCAGCACTGAAGATGACAGTATCACACTTTCAACAACTGTTGCCGTTGGAGATATATTAAAAATCAAAGATTACAGTGACACCACTGGAAGTTATTTGCCATCTAGTCCAACTAAACTTGGAATGTATCCTAAGTTCAAACCAGAACTTTTCAGCGATAACACATACATCACAACTACAAATGCTATCAGAAGACACGACGGTTCTATAATAAAAGCCTACGGCGATGAACGAGATGATTTGATTTTAGAGTTAGAGAAAAGAATTTACAACAACTGTAAAGTAGAATATGATAACACATTATTGGATGTGTCGGAAGTGATGCCTAGTGCATTCACCTCAACTGAGTACAGTTTCAGTGAAATAGATGATATAATGGGTCCAGATTTTTACAACTGGGCAGGACGTAACAATGTGCAATATATCAACAACACAGTATTTTCAGAAGGATCACCGTTTACATACAATTATGCAAACAGCACAGACAGGCTCAACCAAAATAAACTGCCAGGCTACTGGAGAGGTATCTACAAATATTTTTATGACACGGATTCACCACACACCAGACCATGGGAGATGTTGGGACACTCTGAAAAACCAAGCACTTGGGACGACACTTACGGTGTTGCTCCGTACACAGCGGGTAATGACATACTATGGAATGCAATAGCGACGGAACCAGGCAGGTATGGCAAACCAAGCATTAGAACTTACATTCCTGTAGATGCATCAGGAAACTTGTTAGACCCATTAGCAATAGGTTTGATCAGCAATCTTGATGTTCCCGGACGAGCACGAACCTGGAAGTTTGGTGATCAGGCGCCGGCGGAGACAGCATGGAGAAGATCTAGTTCTTATCCTTTCACTGTTGTCAAGACTTTGGCAATAACAAAACCAGCAAAATTTTTCTCTAAATTCTTTGACACATCAAGGATCTCAACAAACGTGTCAGGCAATGAGATTTATTCTGATACTGGAATTAGGACTGTTTTGAACACTGCCAAGTATTACCTAGAAACATCGACTGACAATAATACCGGCATCACAACTAGATACCAAACAGCAGGGTATCAGGTTTTTGTTGTTAATCATTTGATAGGAAAAAATTTAGATCCTAAAACTTTCTACTATGATAAGATGAAAAAATTGAATGTGCAACTAGCGTACAAGTTAGGTGGATTCACGGACAAGGAAAATTTAAAAGTTCTTACAGACTCTGTATCACCAGGTTCAACATCTGGCTCTAAATTTATACCAGACGAGAACTACAAAATTCTATTTAGAACCTCAAACCCAGTCGAAAGTTTTGAATATTCAGGTGTTTTGATAGAAAAGAACACAGACACAACAACATCAACGGACGGATCAACAGTGACTGACGTTGGTGGTTACAAAATTTTAGGTTATTCAACAACAAAGCCTTACTTTAGATTCAATTATCCCGTAAAAGGGACAAACCATGGAAAAGTCCAGGCGGGAGGTTCCACTGTTGTCAAAAAATATTCGAACTTCCAGGAAACTGTGCAGACTATACCATATGGCTACGTGTTTGACACAATACAAGATGTTGCAGATTTCCTTTTCGGTTATGGCAACTATCTAGAAACACAAGGATTCAAATTCAACAAGTATTCAAACGAGATAAAAGAGGTGTTGAATTGGGGCAACGCTGTACGTGAATTTTTATTTTGGACCACACAAACATGGGCACCCGGATCTGCAATCACAGTATCACCTGCCGCGGACGGATTTGAATTAGACACCAGCAACACTGTTGTGGGTAAATTAAGAAACCTTGCAGGCGATTATTCATTGCTAGATGCCGGAGGTAGAAAGATAGATATACGGGAGTTCAGTACCAAGCGTATTGGAAAAACTTTTGATCTATCGATTAAATCCGAAGATGTCGGACTATACAATGTTGCTTTGAACACAGTCCAGAAAGAACATATTTTATTATTTGATAACAGCACTGTGTTTTCAGACATAATCTACGAGGCATACACAGGATTCAGACAGGCCAGATTAAAATTAGTGGGTTGGAAAACGGGCAACTGGAATGGTGATTACTATGCACCAGGATTTATTTTTGATGCGGCACAGGTAACACGTTGGACCACAGGCACGGACTACAGAATTGGGGACTCGATAGAATATCAAGCCAAGTTTTATGTGGCTAATGTCAATCACAATTCAGGAAATGAATTTGTTTCAGACTACTGGACATTGAAGAGTCAAAAACCAGCGCCTCAATTGATTCCAAACTTTGACTACAAGATTTCTCAGTTCAATACTTTTTATGATCTAGAATCTAACAATTTTGATGAATCACAAGAGCAATTGGCACAGAGACTTACAGGATATCAATCTAGAGATTATCTAGAAAACTTGTTTGTGAATGATGTATCACAGTACAAGTTCTATCAAGGGTACATCAGACAAAAAGGTACATTGAATGCAATTGACAAATTATTAAAGGCAAAATATGAAGATTCCGACATTACATTAGACCTTTATCCTGAATGGATGGTTCGTACCGGAGAGTTTGGAAATGTTGACAGTAAGGAAAGCATACAGATTACATTACAAGATTCAGCGGTGAACGGAAATCCACAAAGCATAGAGTTGTTGGACAATGGATCTGAGACCAAACAGTACGGGAGGTCACTTGCAGTAACGAAAGATGACCTTTACAGTAAACCTGTGGAATACACAGCCAGTTCGACGTTTTCAAGATTGGATTATACCAAAGAAAGTGTAGATAAAGATACTGCACAGATATTCAAGACTGCAGGCTATCCGCAGTTGCAACAGGTTCAGCACACAGCATTTAACATCGAAGACCTATTGAATTTGGATGTGAATGCAATCACAAACAATGATTTGATATGGGTTGCAAACAAAGAGAACAAAGATTGGGACGTATTCAGACTAACGAATGCAAACTTTAAGATTGCTAACCTAAGCACGTCAGAAGGTGGCACACAGTTGAGAATTGCCTTCACAGACTCTCATGGATTGTCCGCAGGCACACCAAGCCAAGAAGCAGATTATTTTGCAATCTCAAACAGTGAAGCAACATCTTTGAATAGAGTTTTCAAAGTACAAAGCACACCTGACCACAAGACAGTTGAGATAGAATATGATGATAACATATCGTTTATACCAACGTTGGTAGACGGTTCCACAGCAGACAGTTACGGAAACATCTACAAATTTATTTCTGTAAGGATGTCTTCGATGGATAATGTAAATGATAGATTAAATTACAGTGTATTCAGAGATAAAAATGATTCACTAGCAGTGCAGGGCGATAAGGCATACACCGATGCTGACAGTTCAGGCTTATGGCGTGTATACGAAAAACAAGATCCCTATACACAGTTACGTATACTGACACCAGATTCGGCAACGTCAAATCAAGAGTTTGGACACAAGATCGTTGCAAGAAATGATGGTAGGTCAGCAGTAATATCTGCGCCGGGAAAAGGCCAGGGAGAACTACACTTCCTGTTTAGATCAAGTCATTCAGCAGGCACGACATATTCGGTGCAGTCCACAGTGACAATGACCGACAACGACGACAACACCAGCAGGCTTGGAGAATCGTTATCGATCAGTACTGATGAGAACTTTGTTGTGGCGGGTGCACCTTATACAAATACCGTAGATTCTGATGGAAGCACAAGACAGATTGATTCTGGACTGGTTAAAACTTTTGTTTGGGATCCAGCAACTTTCAAATATGGCTTACTAGGAACAGTCAATCCACCAACAGACGGGTCATCATCTAATGAGAATCTAAATTTTGGATGGGCACACAAGATATCTGAACCTGGAGTGCTTTCAAAAAGAGACACGGCAACAAAATACTTGTTTGTTTCCGCTCCGGGACACGCAGGCGATAATGGAAGAGTTTATGTTTACACATGGGGAATTGGTGCTGACGGAAGTACATACGACACATGGACTTTAGACTACACGTTAGAGGCTCCATCTGCAGGCGAAGGTCACAGGTTCGGTCATAGATTAGAAGCAAACGATAATGCGGACATACTTGCTGTGAGTTCATTGGCTCCAGGACAGGCAGGTAAGGTAGAAATATTCATAAGAACATCGCAAAGCGACGATGGTAGCACACAGAACTCTTTTGCACTAGCACAAACACTTACAGGTGTGCCATTAGATGGATCTACTTTGAATACAAAATTTGGTGATTCCATAGCAATGAGCAAAGATGGAACAACGCTTGTAATTGGTGCACCTGGGTTGGATTTAACAGATTCACCTGATAGGGGTGCGGTTTACATCTACAAATGGAACAGGGACGGTTCTACAAACACTTACACTTTGGATCAAACGATTAATGAACCAGATGAAGTATCAGAAGGAAAATTTGGTTCAGCACTTTCGATAAACCAAGCGGGAACAAGACTTATAATTGGTGCAGAGAAATCTTCAAACTCCAGAGAAATGAAATTCGACTCAGGTGAAACTACATTCGACCTACAAGATACAAGAATTGTAGACACCAATGCCGGATCGGGGGCGGCCTACACAGCAACAGTGTACAACACTAAATTTGTTTTAGATGACAAGTTGATATCAGACGAAGTTTCATCTTTCGATGACTTTGGAAAAGGTGTGTGCATAATCGATAATAACGTGTTTGTTGGTGCACCATTTGACGAAGGCAATCCAAACTTGACCAACGATGGAACAGTGTATGGGTATGATTGTACAGTTGAAAATGAATATGCGTGGAAGAACATCACAACAGAAACTGCATTAATAGATATTGAAAAACTTGGACAGGTTTTTGATTTCAACAACAGCACTAAACAAATAAGAGATTACTATGATCTTTATGATCCAGTCAAAGGGAGAATCCTTGGAGTCGCGGATAGAGAAATAAACATCAAGTCACCATGGGATCCGGCTGTGTACAACACAGGCAATAATGCTAACACAAAAACACCATGGGCAGAAAATCACATTGGAGAAGTTTGGTGGGACCTGTCTACGGTCAAATGGATATGGTATGAACAGGACGATCAAGAATACAAATACAACAACTGGGGTAAGATTTTTCCAGGTTCCAGCATTGACATATATGAGTGGACAGAATCAACTTTAACACCAGACGAATGGAATGATCTATCAGGTACACAACAAGGACTTGCCAATGAAGTCACAGGTATTGCTAATACAGATTTCACGCAAACACAAATTTACAATTCCAAGATTGATACGTTTGTAAGTTACTTCTATTACTGGGTAAAAAACAGATCATCAATACCTCGGAATACTGTGGTTCAAAGAAAGAATACATCTGCTTTTGTTTCTAATGCAATAAAAGATCCTAAAGCGGTGGATATCAAGCATTTTGCAATAACAGATACCAATAAGTTTTACATATATGGTGTCAATGATCTAATAAATGATTCTATTGTGTTAAATGTTGATGTAAGAACAAATAATTTTGATGGGCAGGGCCACAGTGTGTGGAAACTTGTACGTGAAGGAGATCCGGACTTTAGACCAAGCACTCAGATAGAACAAGGTTGGTGGGATTCTCTAGTAGGAAAAAATACAGCCGGCGATGCCGTTCCTGATATCGATTTACCTTTGAATCAAAGATATGGAAACAGAATTAGACCAAGGCAAAGTTGGTATCTTGACAGATACACCGCTCTCAAAGAATTGATAGATTATGCAAATACAGTGCTCAAGAAAAACCAATTGTCTGGATTGATTAAATTAGGGAACCTAGATTCAAAAGAACCTGAACCGACAACAGCAAGTGGTGAGTTCGATGCGACAGTAGACACATACGCAGATCTAAGTTACATCAACACTGCCGACATATCAGGCACTGTGAATTATCTGGTAAAAGCGGACGAAACTGCAAACAACTATTGGTCTATATACCAATGGGATGGCACTTCGTGGAACAGAACTAGAATCCAAACTTACAACACATCACGATACTGGAGTTACACTGACTGGTATGGCACTGATCCTGACGTGCATGAAATGATACATGATGAAAATACACCTATTGACAAACAGGTTACTTTCCAATACGAGTTAGACACATTAGATATGGCCATTGGCAAACACGTGAAAGTAACAAACGCAGACACGGGTGGTTGGAAACTGTTTATGAAGACTGCAACAGGATGGACCAATGTTGGTACTGAAAACGGTACAATCAGATTGTCAACCAAACTCTATGACTACACGCAAGACGGAACAGGATTTGCAGGTGGAGATAATTTCGATGACAACACTTTTGACCAAGAACCGGTTGAAGAAACAAGAAAAATATTGACAGCATTGAGAGATGACTTATTCATAAATGATCTCGCTGTGGAATACAACACATTGTTCTTTACAGGATTACGAAGAGTGTTATCTGAACAATCGTATGTTGATTGGATGTTCAAAACAAGTTTCATCACAGCCGTCAACAAAGTTAGGACTTTCAGCCAAAGGAAAACATATACCACAGGCACTGACAGTTGGATCGAAGACTACATAAATGAAGTCAAACCGTTCCATACTAAACTACGTGAATACAAACTAGGATACAATGCACCTGAACAACACGATGGTGTGATCACAGACTTTGACAATCCACCTTTCTACGACGCTTCCGTTAGCAAGATTAGAAGATTGAATGTTCAAACTGACACTGATAAACTTACACAGTATCCATGGCAACTATGGTACGACTATCACAAGAAACATGCGAAATCAATAACTGTATATCATGGTGGTTCAGGCTATGTCAGGGTACCCACAGTAACGATAACAGGCGATGACAGCGTATCAGCAACCGCAACCGCAACAATCGACGGTGGCAAAGTTACAGGCATAACTGTCACTGGTGTTGGCTTTGGATATTCCACAACTCCTACCATAACAATCACAGGCGGACTTGCAGATGGTTCAACACCAACAGACGTTGCCAAGGCGTATGTGAACCTAAACAATGATTTGGTAAGAGATTTTGATACAACGATAAAATTTGACAGGATATCTAGTTCATCTACTGTGGTACACTGGGCGGCTAATACAACATACAAATACGGCACATTATTGAGATACGAGAATCAACTATACAAAGTTACAAATGAATTCACATCAACTACGGATTTCGATGACGGCATTAACAGTATGTACAAATACTATGGTGATGAGTCAGGACTTACAGCCGCTGACAGAATATTAGGTTTCTATACACCAACTTCGGGAATGCCAGGCAACGAACTTTCACAGGTTATGTCGGGTGTTGACTATGGTGGTACAATGGTAACAGGATTATTGTTTAATCAAAGTCAAGGATGGGATAACTCCGCATGGTATGATTATCCATGGGATAACTATGGACTGTCAAGAACAGTACCATTCCTGGCTGACGGTACAACCAAATCCTACACTTTCGACACTGCACCTGCTTCGGGTGAGGTATATCATGTGTACGTTTCAGAGAATGATAGTACACGTAGAAAACTTTCTGATGTGTTCACAGGAGATGGAAGCACAACCACTTTTGTATTGAGTGAAAGCCAAAATGCAAATGCCTTAGTAGAGTTCATTCCGGCAGATGACGATGGAGTGTTGACACCAACAGATGACAGAACACTAGATTCAATTGTAAAAGGTGGATTATTCACAAAAGATGGACTTTACGGCTCAGCACTTGGTTCAGCACCAAGCGACATTAATGTCGATGGTGACGAATTTATATCTTCTACAACAAGTTATGCACCAGAAGAAGTTGTTCCAGGACAGATATTCGACACATTGGATATCAAAGTTTACACCACTCCTACTTCAGGCGCACCTTACATTTCAGATAGAATTTACAGAGGAGATGGAACCACAACAACTTTCGGCATAGGTGACCATCCTGGGACAATTGGTTCGATTACAGTGTCGGTTGATGGTGTGGTGAAAAAATTAACTACCGATTACACAGTTGATGTTGGTGCAAAAACAATAACATTTACCACTGCACCAGATCCACTCAGTGTGATTGCCACAAAAACTTTTGCAATATCAGGAAGAGATTTTGCAGTTTTAGATCAGTTTTCTGGAGATGGTTCCACAACACAGTTTACTTCTTCGTCAAGAGAAGATTTCAATTTAGATTCAACTCTAGCAGAGTTGTACGTCACCATAGACGGTGTACCTACAACTGCTTTTACAACAACAACCACTACACCTGAGTTTGGAGATCTTTCAACAACTAAAATTGGAAACACTTTGGTTTTGACTTTCAACTCGGCACCTTCATCAGGAGCATTCATACAGGTAGCAGGATTCATGAGGGGAACAGACACATTCACAGGAAGAAGCCATATGAGGATGAGGAATGAGGAGATAACCTATGATGGTTCAACTACTCATGTGCTGACTTACCCACCAGGAGCAATTCGACCGTTTACAGGACTGACATTGGTGGAAGTAAATGGCAAAATGTTGAGAGCGCCAGACACCACTTACTACAATGGTGACGGAAGCACATACACTTATGGAGTGACCAACGGATTATTAGATGACTCAACGGTGGATCCGGCCAAAACAATTACATCAGCAGATCAAGTTGAAGTTCATGTAAATGGATCTATAAAAACATTGACAACAGATTACACGGTCGATCTCGTCAATCAAAATATAAATTTCGTATCAGGTAAGGTACCAACAGCAGATCAAATGATCAGTATAACCACTCTCGTCGATCATCATTATAGCATTGATGAAAGTAACAGGTTGGTGCTTAACACATCACAGATCGCATCAGATGGATACACTCTTAATATCAACGATAAGATGGCAGTGACAACGTTCAATAATGCAATTGGTATGAACCTGAGAAGAGAAGTACTAGAAGGAAGATCAGATGGTGTGTATAAAACTTACTTTACTCCATCAAATTCAACATACATGTATGTTTGGCTGAATGGACAAAGTCTGGTACAAAATCATGATTTCACTTTATCAGGAAATACAATCACTGTGATTGGAAGAACAATGACACAGGCAGATAGATTAGACATTCTATACTTTGCTCTTCCAACTATTGCCGATGCTGTTGGTTATAGAATTTTCAAAGACATGATGAACAGAACATTCTATAAGAGAATAAGCAAGGCACACACAACAGAACTTGTAGAGACATTGGCGACAGATGACACAGAAATCAAAGTCGCAAACGGTTCGGCATTGGCTAATCCACAACCGGTGGTTGGCCTAGATGGATCAACAGTGTCAACAATAATACCAGGAGTGGTATTCGTTGATAAAGAAAGAATTGAATATTTTACCAAGTCAGGAAACACGTTAGGTCAATTACAACGTGGCACACTTGGAACAGGAATTAAGGACCATGGATCAGGCGCTAAAGTGGTAGATGCGTCTGGTACTCAAACCATACCTTATGTGGACACTGTGTACACCAACACTTTCATTAGTGACGGAAGTACAGCAACGTTCACGATATCACAGGTCCCGTCCGTATCTCAGCATACGGGGAAACCCGACGTAGACATATTCATTGGTGGCCAACGATTGTTATACGAGAGTGAGGACGGGTCAACTATTAACTATTCTGTGGACGGAAGTACACCATCGGTTACTTTGAGCAGTGTACCGGCTATTTCCACACAGATCAAAATACTACACAAGAGAGGACAGGTATGGACTACACCGGCCGATGGTAATCCTGCTGATGGTAAAGGTCTACAAGGGTCTACCACTCAACAGGCTAAATTCATAGCGGACGAGCCGACAAACTCACCTGAATAAATACACTAGATGACACAGGACAACAAACCTACAGAAGCACAAGAAGAGCATAAGAAGCCGCAAGATCACACAGGAGTGATGATGCAGGGACACATAAAGATTTTCGATCCTGAAACGGGCGAAGTGATTGTTGATAAAAGAAACGCAATACACTACGAAAACATGTCTCAGGCAATGGCAAATTCATTAGCAAACAAATCGACAGGCTTCATACATGAGATGGCATTTGGAAACGGTGGAACAAGTGTAGACCCAACAGGTATTATCACATATCTTACTCCTAACACGACAGGAACAAATTCAACACTTTACAATCAGACATATTACAAAGTTATAGATGACAACTCAACAACCAACAAAGACACATCAAGAAACAAGATGGAAGTGAGACACACCACAGGAAACAAGTACACAGATATAGTTTGCACTTGCACACTTGATTATGGTGAGCCAACAGGACAGGAGTCATTTGACAACACAACAAATTTCAATGGTGACTATGTGTTCGATGAACTAGGTTTGAAATCATGGGAAGGTTCTGAGAATGGTGGCACAAACAAATTATTGACACACGTTGTATTCCACCCGGTTCAGAAGTCGTTGAACAGATTAATCCAGATCGATTACACACTTAGAATTCAAAGTTTAACTACATTTACTGAAACAAGTTCAACTAACTTGACAACTTCTAACACAGTTAGTGGTACAACTTCAGGCGGTAACACAGGATACTAATAGATGGCATATACAGTAAACAAGACTAACAGTTCTGCATCACCAAACCAGTACATAGTGCAAGATGGTGTTGTAAACACACAAACAGATTTAAGTTTTATCGGAAAAGGCTACGCAGGTTATGGAGAACTGATAGCAGAAAATTTCTTACACCTATTAGAAAATTTTTCGGGTCCAACGGCACCAACAAAACCTATACAAGGACAACTGTACTATGACTCGGCAGGGAACAGGTTAAAGGTATACACAGGAACTGCTTTTGTTCCAGCGGGAGGTAACGTACCCTATCAGTCCACACAGCCAACAGCGATTCAACAAGGTGACCTTTGGATTGACTCGGATACAGGACAACTGTATTACTATGATGGCTCTCAGAGTGTTTTAGTAGGTCCCCCTGCTTCAACAGGATCACTCAATGGTTTTATTTTTGAAAATGTAACAGATTCGACTACTGCCAGCCAACCAATTACGAAATGGTACAGTGATGGCACTTTAATTGCCATTGTTTCAGATACGGAATTCACACCACAGACCACAATCGCAGGTTTTCCAACAGTGTTCAAAGGAATCACATTAACAACATCACCGTCTGGGATTAAATTACACGGAACATCAACAGATGCCGACAAACTTGGTGGCATTTCTGCGGCGTCTTTCCTGAGATCAGATGCCAATGACACCACAACAGGCACAATAGGTATTGTAACAGATTCTGGTATGACCGTTGGTGCTGACAACGACTTGTCAATAACAGTGGATGGCTCAGGAATAAATGTGGCAAACACAATACAAAATACTGATATCACATTCAAAGTCAACGATGGTGGCGCAACAACTACGGTAATGACAATAGATGGTGCTGAATCAAGAATAGGTATAGGCACAACATCACCTTCTACTAAACTTGATGTGTCGGGCACTGTAAATGCCACAGCGTTCACTGGCCCAATAACTGGTGCAGTTACAACATCAGGCATAGAGATCACTCAGAATGGCACAATTATTTTTGAAGGTTCTACCGATGATGGATTCGAAACAACTTTAACAGTTGCAAATCCAACAGCCGACAGAACAATCACTATTCCTAACGTAACAGGATCGGTTGTAACAACAGGTGATTCTGGCACTGTAACAGCGGCCATGATGGCTACACCAACATCACTACAAATTTTAAGTAGTTCAGGGAGCGTATTAAAGACCATCAACGGCGCAGGAGCGTAGATGACTGTCAGAGTACCCCTATTATACAATGGATCCCAACTCCAACAGGCAAAAACAACTGATTTAAACAATCTTTATTCCTTAGCAGTTTACTATTATTCATTGAATCCATCGAGAGTATTGACAGTGGCAGGGTCAGGTGGAAATCTAACTTCGATAGATGACACCAGATTGCAGGCAGGTGCGGCATCAACGGCATCAGGCAGTTTCCCCAGTGAGGCAACAACTGCAGAGCCAAGCGTTGTCACAGTATCATACCAGAGGATTACACAAGCGGCACAGACCGCAAACGTAACAACATCAGACACAGGCAAAACATTTCCAGTGTACTGGACAGGAACTCAAATCAGGGCAATGACGGAAACAGATTTTGTTGACACTTTTATACTTCCAGCAATCAATCTTTTGGCGGCGGCCACAACAACATCGGACCAGGCAGGAACATATCATATTGCAACATCAGATTCCGTGACAGGATCCACATTAGTTTCGTCTACACCAGTGTTTACAGACACAAGGGCAGACACATCATTGTATTCGGCAGATGCCATAGGTGAAGCATTGGATCAACCACAGACGATTACCAACTATTATCTACATCGTATAGACGGAGTGCTTGGAACATTCAATCCTCCATTGCAAATAGATTCAAATAATGACCTACAACAGTATTCCACAGCAAATATAGGTGCATTAATGCAAGAATACATTAGGCATCATGTGGTCAACAACTCAGCCGGAAACCAAATTTCATATAACATTGATGGCAGTATTGGTAATTTGAGAGGATCAGCCATTGTTAACACACAATTGACTGGTGGAAGTGGAAATTATCAAACCAGATTTGTCAGTGGCAGTGATTACCGAGCACAGGAATTTCCAGACGGAACACCGTCGACAGTTAACACATATTCGTTTAAAATACAGAAATCATAGGAGAAATAAAAATGGCAATATTTTCAGGAAAGATAATAGAAGCATACTACACGGATCCTGACAACACGACAGTAGAGGTCATATATCAAGATGGCAAACGTGCAATCAATCATTACCTGCCAGTCGACATGACACACAATGATTTCAGAGATCTTGTTGAGGAGTATCCGTTGGCCAAAATAGCAGATTCAACTGTTGCCAGAAACAAACAAGCATTGAATCAATTGAACAGGGTAGTTGATGCGAGAATGAAAATCAAAATGGAAGACAGTCCAATGCGTAGTTTCGATAGTGTTATCGACTTTGTATTGAATTACAGTGAAAAAGAACATGCTGAGCAACTGTTCAACCTGAAACTGAAAGTTTTTGACAAAGATATAGTTAAGGACTACAACGGAAACGAAGACAAGAAGAAAATTCGTCAGGCAAAAACGCCACTTGAGGTGTTGTTGGCCTATACGGACATTGTACAAAAACAAAACAAATAATGTTAACAGTATATTGCGTTAGATGGGGAGACAAATACCCTAGGCATTTTGTCGAGGAACTGAAAGAGTCGATAGCAAAAAATCTAACTGTGCCTCACAAATTTGTTTGTTACACCGACACACCCGAATATGATTATGATTTACCTGTAAAATATTCATACCTGCGTGGTGTCTGGCACAAACTCGCTCTGCTAGAAAACAAAGGCGATAGTCTTTTCTTTGATCTAGACATCAAAATAAATTCCAACATTGATTTCTTGTGTGAAGACTTTCAAAACTTTTCTCTCATAGATAGCACTCCTTGGAAAGGTGTAAAGGACGATTACGTATTCAGGATCACACAAAACACCATGGTGAATTCCAGTATCATGCGTTGGAGCAATCATTCACATGTATTTGAAAAGTTTATGAAGCACAGAGACATGTATTTGAGGCTTTATTCAGGAATAGATAGATTCATATACAACGAAGAGGTAGATTACCAACTTATCAAGACAAATAATATTACCAGTTGGTTAGAAAACATTGATAATAGTGCTATTGTGTTGTATAATGGCAAGTATGAACAAGTACAACCAGCAAATAATTGATATCTATAAAAATATCAAGAAGATAGCCAATAAATTTCCAGGCAGACTTATAGACGTCTTGGACTGTTTCAATCAAAATCAGTTTGATTGTAAGACTTGGTTGATCGATTGCTTGAATCAATACCCTTATCACTTCAAAATGAAAACAAAAGACAGCATAGACATTGCAATCCTAGGAGGTTGGTATGGTTTGATGGCCAAGATAGTGTCAGATCATTTTTCTTTAAAACCCATTAGGAATATCTATTCATATGATTTTGATCCATACGCCGGACAGGTGGGCAGGATGTTGTTTCCAAGTGTTGAGTTTGTTGAGAAAGACATCAAGGACCTAAATATATCAGAAAAAAGTTTCAGTATAGTGATCAATACAAGTTGTGAACACATGGAACAGAGCATTATCACAGATACAATTTCAAATGCACCTCAGAATACATTGTTTGTTTTGCAAAGTAACGATTATGTCGAAGTTCCACAACATGTCAATTGTGTTGAAAACCTCGAGGTGTTCGTGCAACAGTATGATCCACTATTAAATAACATTAGATCGTTCGAAAAGGACATGGGCAAGTATAAAAGATTTATGATCATAGGAACAAAAAAATGACAGAATTAAAAAAACTTATGAAGTTCAGGGAGAACATACATCACTTCAAAGCAGATGATCCTGGACGTGAAAAAATAGATAAAATTTTAGAAGATGCACATCATCTAGTGCCGCACAAAAACAACATGTGGGCCTACAACATCGATGTGTATGGTCCTGAACACAAAGATGAAAAAGAAACTGTTGCTTTACAGACAGTGACAGGATATCAAAAAAGAGAATTTGTAAATTATCCTCTTGAAAAGCAAAAAGACATATACAACAAATGGAAGAGTCAAAGGGAAACAATGCGTGAAGATCCATCTTACGAGAACAGGCAAAGGTCCGCAAAGCAACAGGGTTTCGCATTCAATGAACAGGTAACTGCACCATATCTATTGGTTTACTATCAGGTTCCAGGCTTTCCAACAAAAAAGCAAATGGAAAAAAATTACAAAAGGCTTTTGATAGATTACAAGGACAATGACGACTGGATCATTGCGGCGTCTATGCATGGACACGGCACTACTTTATTGGCGGCAGAACAAGGACTACATGCTAGTTTCTGTAAATGCTACTATTATTCTGAAACACAGTTCACAAATATACTTGCACCGTTAAGAAAAGGATGGAAAAATGTTGCGTTTCTCTTGGGGATAGGGTACAAAGATGGGGAGATGCCTTATTACAAAAATCCGTTGAAACCGGATATAGAGGAAATTGTGACATGGAAGTAAAAGACTCTTACTGTCCATTGCCTTTTGACACAGTGTACAGCAACAACACTGGCATATACGATCTATGTTGCTGGGCAGATCATTACAAATCCAAAAAATTTTTTGGCGATAAGGCAAACTGGAAAAACGTAGGTCCTATAGAGTTTTTCTTATCAGCGGGAATGAATAAAATAAGAGAAAAAATGTTGGCAGGTGAGAGGATAGATTCGTGTGAGATCTGCTATCAACAGGAACAAAAAGTTGGACATTCTGTGAGAACAAAACTTATAGAAGAAAGACAACCAAGCAAAGTAGAAAAAATTAACTTACGTATAAGGAACTTTGGTAACCATTGCAATCTATCATGTATTATGTGTATACCGTACAATTCCACAACAAGGCAAAAAGAATTAAAACAAGTTGGATACACAACAGACACCTGGGGAACATTTCCGGGAGTCTCATACAGCAACTTTGAACTTTTTAAAAAAGATTTAATAAAAAATGCACGACACATAGGAACAATATCTGTCACTGGCGGCGAACCTTTTGCTATTCCAAAATTTTGGAAGTTTTTTTTAGAAGACATGCCACGACAACATGCAGAAGAAATATCTATCGAAATAGAAACAAATTTGACTAATTTAAAATGGAACAAATATTGTTTAGAAGATCTAGTGGAGAGATATAAGAATGTGCAATTACTGGTCTCGTGTGATCATTATGGTGATAAACTAGGATTCATTAGGCACCCTATAGACGTGGACCAGTTTGAAAACAATCTAATGCAATATCACAGATATATTATGAAGTTAACATTGACAGTACAACTGTTAAATGTATTTGAATTAGAAAAAATAAAAGATTATTACAAAAAAAATTTTAATCTTGAAATGTCCACATTTTCGTACGTCATGGAGACCTCAGAAAAAGACAATCCTGACTGGAATGTACTGTCGGTAAGGAACCTCAACCAGAGTGCAAAAAATAAAATCATACAAATGTATAAAAATTTTAAGGACTCGGACAAGAATTTTTTTGCTGAACTAAAGTTACATGCTAAAAAGGAGACTAAAACACGCATCAATGATTACTTAGAAATATTAAGTAGAAATCGCAAAATTAACTGGAAAAAATTATGGCATAAGGAGACGGTGAATTGGAAATAGAATACAACAAAAGGAAGCCAACAATCTGTAAGTTTCCGTTTTCCGGGGTAACAATCAATCCCGACGGAAACATGGTGACATGCTGTGGAGCACCACACGTAAGCCTAGGACACATCTCTAAAGAAAAAAGTCTAACAGATTTTATTAATGGTGAATCTCAGGGATTGATCAGAGATGAATTCAAAAAAGGAAAATGGCCCTCACCTTGTTATAATTGTGAAAGAAATCGAGAAAAAGGAAAGCCGGCCCTAGTAGATTTCATGGGGGAACGGCTACCATGGAGCGATGACAACTTCAGAAACGACAAGTATGATGTCAAGTACCTAGAGTTCACGCCAAGCAACGCCTGTAATGCCTCGTGTGTGACTTGTGGATCAAAGTTCAGCAGTAAATGGATGGCCATCGACAAAGAAGCAGTCGAACAAGGACTAGGATTCCGAGAAGAAGGTACTAGGTTTGCAAAAAACAATTACAGCATGACCGACGAAGACTATGATAAAATTTTACAAATAGTACCAACTGTTGAACAACTTATGTTGAAAGGTGGAGAACCTTTTGCGGACAAAAGAAACTTGAAGTTGCTTGAAAAAATCAAAAAAGAAAAGTTAGAATGTCAAATAAATTTAATTACAAATTTGTCCATGATGAGTGACCAAATCCTTGATCTGATAAAAGATATCAAAAAATTGCATCTGGGGGTAAGCATAGACGGTATAGGAAAGCAGTACAATTGGATACGAAGCACGGAGTTTGATGATGTCGTGGCAAAAATTAACAAATATCATAGCACAACTAACAGGAAATTGGATATTATTATCACTCTTTCGATTTATAATTTTTTTAATATAGAAGACGCGATAAAATATTTCACACAAATGAAAAGTGTTGGCCGTATCAACATATTGACAGCAACTACACCCCTGTATGTTAGTCCGGCAATGATCCCACAACACATGTTAGACCGTTTCAACAAGAAACATGCAGAATCTATATGGTGTGCGAATAACCCAAAAGTAGACAGAAAGGAGTCCTTGTGGTCCTGGATCTCTCATGAAACATTAGAAGATAAAACTTATTTTTTAAAAAATAAAGATCGTGTTTTCCAATGGGTTGACTTCTTGAACCAGAAAAGGGGATTCAAAATAGAGTCGCTTGTACCTGAACTGCTAGAGATAAAGGAGTATTATGCCCAGTATAGTTAAGTTGGATTACCCTATCAATCGGAATGCTCTCTTGATCGATGCAGAAAAGGCCAGAGAGACCGCGGAACTGCACGGAGGTCCAAAGACACAGGAGGCCGGTAAATGGTTGATATCATATTATGAAAATGCTAGAATAAAGAAAATAATGAAAGATTTGAACATAAAAGGCAAGACCAGATGGTACTTTATTGGTGAGGATTTCTATGTAGAGCCACACGTTGACACAAACACAGCCAAATGTGCAGTGTGTTTTGTTTTGTCAGATAACGCATCACCGATAACAATTGACGGACAAGATCATCAATACACACAGGCACTTATCGACGTGCAACGAGTACACAGCGTGAAGAAATCAAACGAAGAAAGAATTATCTTAAGATTTTCTGTGGAAGACAAGGATTTCGATACTGTGGCGAAGGAGATTAGATACAAGGTATGAAAATATTTGCAGTCAGGATAGGAGATAGGTATGGTCCAGAGTATGAGCAATATCTACAGGACAAACTACCAGAATACGATTTTCACTGGATACATGAACCAATACAAAAAGATATATTGATGCAATGGAACAAGATGTCTGTGATGAACATGGACATTGATGAGCCGGTAGTGGTTATGGATATCGATGTGTTGCTTATAAATGACTACAAAGAACTTTTTGAATTTCCTGTAAAGAAAGGCGAATTCGTGTCAATACCAGGATGGTGGAGGGACACATTAAGGGAAGGCTACAACTTGAATGGCGGATTCTTCAAGTATTATCCCAAAGACTGCAAATACATATACGACAAGTTTATGAAAGATCATCTTAAATGGCAAAGGCACTACATAGATAACGGAGTGACCAAAGGACCGATCAACGGAGAACAGTATTTTGTAGAAGATTCTGTGAAAGAAAGACTGGAACTGAAACTTACTCCTAAAAGTTGGGTCACACGTTGGTGCAGTGACGAGGTCGTTATAGGCGGACGCGACATGGCCAAATGGCAAACTGCAACAACAATGAAATACAGAAAACTAACCGGAAACGATTACATATATCTTGGAGGCGAATTCCATCCAGATATTAAATTTGTGCATTTTACAAATCATGCAAATAAACCGCATGACTGGGAGGACTATAAATATTTCAAATGATACTATTGTACGGATATATGACTTATTGGGTAGTGGCGGCACTAGGAATAACCTACGGATACCACAGATACTTCTCACACGGTGATTACAAAGCCAGTCCATTGGCAGAAATCGTACTTCTGTATTTTGGATTGTTATGCGGTGGTAGGAGTGCATTGACCTGGGCAGGTGTTCATAGAATACACCACGCTTATGCAGACACAGACAAGGACCCACACAGTCCAAAAAACCATCCTTGGTATGTGATACTTTTCAGTTTATGGAAGGTCAAGAACATACCGCGGAAATACATGATAGACTTGATAAAAAATCCAAGAGTGATGTTCTTCCACAAATACGGAAAGCACTTAATTTTCACGCATTGGATGGTGACGCCAATATTTTTTGGCTGGAACGCTGTGATCGTAAATGCAATGTTGTTTATACTCTCCTATGTGGGATTTGGCATATTGAATTTCTACGGACACGATGCAAAAGGTCCTGCAAACAGATTTCTAATAAATTTGGTAGCACCATTTGAAGGCAACCACAAGGATCATCATGAATACTCAAGAGTTTACTAGAGATAGCAGTGTAGAGTACGTACACATGAACTTTGACGTTCCTGTGAAACAGATTCTGACAGAATACGAGTTGATCAAAGATAGGTTGGTGGTACACAGGCCAGAAGATGGACACAAAGATTGGTGTGCGGTCACACTCTATGGCTTTGATTCAGACAAAACGAACAGTCACTGGGAATACGATAGAAGAAAAAAGAGGCCCGAAATCACAGACATCGGAGACAGGTGTCCTCGTACAATAGAATGGGTTAAGAGTTTGCCATATGCAAGAATAGACGATGTAAGATTTCTTGTGATTAAACCTAAAGGTTATATAACAAAACACATAGATGTGCCTGAACGCAATTGGTTGGAACCTTTGAACATCTGTTTGAGTTATCCAAAAGGCAACAAGTTTGTGTTGAATAACAAACAAGTAGACTATGTGCCCGGAATGCCATTGGTGTTGAACATACACTACGAACATTATGTCGAGAACAATTCTGATGAAGAGAGAGTGCATCTATTGGTGCATGGCAAAAAGAAAAAGGAGTTTTGGAATCATGTTGAAACCTTTAGACAGCCATAAACCTGCTCAGTCCACTACGTTTCTTCCGCACGAAAGGACAGACGTTTTAAGGAAACTGAAAGAATACAAGTTTAACGAATCAGATAGATTGGCCGACAACTACAAAGATATAGACTGGTTGAATCTAGAGGCAATAAGTATCTACGAACGCAAAGATGAGATAGTTGGATTCTCAAGCATTATACACAGAGAAGAATATTTCGACAAAGGCGAAGTAAGAATACTGAATCGATACTACGAATCTGCCGACATGCGTAGGACGTCCAAAGTAATAGGTGACGATCATGTGTGCGAGATGGTACGGCAACAATTAGAGATGGCAAAAGAATTAGGTTACAAAAAAGCGTTTATAAGCAGATGCAGATCTCCCAGGCATCTGAAAAAACTTATAGAGAACATTGGCGAGAAGACAGGGACAAAATGGCAAATGCTGGAAGACAAGGTGGCTGTGTGCGATCCTAAATTCGACGAGTGTTGGCAATACAAGGCATGTACAGAATTATGTTAAAGAGAGATCAATTACCTGCATTCAAGAAATTACCCTACACATTTGATGTGGAACGCATTAATGAGATAGTGAGGAAAATGCCTGTACAGGAAGATGATCTAAAAGTAAAGGAAGGGTATGGCGACCTTGTTGGAGGAAAGACATCAAAATTGCAAAAAGCATTTGGATTAAAATTTACAAGCATAGAAGATGCCTACGAATTTTTAGTGAACAACGATGTGGCCGAATCCGAATTATACAAAAACGACAGTCAGATTACGAAAGCACTAGGAAACAAACGTATGGCCTGGGATTATAGGAATTATGTCAAACCGTATGAGAATTACATAGTAAAAGATAAAGAAGGCAAGTTTGAAGTAAATGGATCTCCATACAAGCAAATAGCACTCACTGAATACAATCCTGAAATGGAAGACAGAGTCTATGACAAAAAAATTCCAAAAAAAAGATTGGATGAAAGACATTATAACAAAGTCAAAGATTGGGTAAAGGGCACATACATAGAAGAAGTGCTGAACAGTTTCAAAGCCGAGCACACAAGGGCCAGAATTGCTGTGATGGATCCAGGTGCATATATTGGTGATCACATAGACTACAATACAGATTACAGTGTGAGATATCACATACCACTGACAACAAATGAAGGGTGCGGCTTCCATGTCATAGATAAAAATGGTGTAAAACACGAACAAACAATGGCCCCTGGAGAATGTTGGTTTCTTAACCAAGGTTTGAAACATAGTGCATGGAACAAAGGCAAAACAACGAGAGCACACATTATAATATCTTTCTTAGGACAGGAGGATCTTGATGCTTAATTACATAGAAACAAATTATCCTGTGAACGAGTTGTTGCTCAAAAGTTATATGAACAATCAATGGGAAGACAGTAACGATTTGTATAAAGAATATATGAGTTGGGAAAACAACAAATTTTTCGTACAAGAAATAAAAAGTTTTGATAGGCCTTTGTTAAGAGAAATTAAAAAAATATGGAATTACCTTGGTATACGCCCTCAAGAATGGCGTTGTAATTTCTTTCGTGTATTGCCCGGGGGAGAACTTCCGTTACACACAGATGTGTTGAGCAAATGTTCTGTTGTAATACCAATGACAGAAATGACAGGAGAACTATATTTTGCCGATGGCACAGAAGTGCTGTACAACAATATGACTGTAATTAATACAAAAGTTGCCCATGGTGTCAAAGCACCAACAAAAGAAAGAATTGTTTTTCATATGGGCATTCATGACGTACCTTTTGGAGATATAAAATGTATTGCCATGAATTAGACTTTGAGTTTGACGCTAACCTTAGGGCAAAACTTTTGCAACAGGCTAAAGCAAATACTTTCAAATATCACAAATCTATACTGAGCAAACAAAAAACAAACTATGAGGTATGCAGTACCTATGACGATCAATTGACTGTATCAAAGGAAATGTTAGAAGCCAAAGAGATTATTACAAAACTTATGTGTGCTCCAGCAACAATGAATTTCATAAGGTTGAAGCCAAATACAGATATGGCACCACACATAGACGCTCACCATACAAAGCACAGAAATTGTGTTTTGCTTACCTTGTTGGCTCCAGACGACATGCCCCAGGAAACTAGGTTAGAATTTTACGACGAGAATAAAAACGTAGCACACACGCATCTTTATTCAAAAAAATCTTTATTAGCAACCACGGACACATTACATAATGCATTTAATGAAACAAATCATGATAGGTATAGTTTTCAGATGTCCTTTACACAATCAATAAAAGAACTATTGGAGATGTATGACTCACGTACATAAAGCAAAACAACTAGGAGTTTATGGTAAAGACCTGGTACACAATCCAGATGACAAATCGTTCGAAGGATTTATTCCAGAAGAACAGCCATACCAAATAGATTTTCTAGACGACTTTGAAATAGAATATTGTAAAAAATTTTATTATGATAGGGTAACAAGCGAAGTTGTTCAGTTGAATAAAAGCCATTTCTTTTTGGTATATCCTCTGAACTATCCTGAATTGAGAGAAATATTAATTCCAAAACTTAATGAACAATTTGGCAAATGGTTCAGTTACAGTGATATCAATAACGATAAACAAAAACAAAGTTCTGATTTTTATTTTTGGCAACAAGGAATTTTTGCTCCTCACACAGATTCATTGATTCACATACCTGGCTATGTGCCATACAAAGATGTTTTGATTCCTTTAGAAATGGAGGGCGGTGTAGATTCGCCATACTACACATTTAATCAACGTTGGTACGGAAGAGGATGCCATTTCAAATATAAACACATTGATAATATGTTTGCTCTTTATTCAGATATCATGAGAGAGAAGCCATATGGAGAATATAAGTTTTTTAAAAACTATGAATCTGATCCTGACAAGATGATATCTAAAGACTGGTATGATGAATACTTTGGTGAAATTTATAATTACGAAATGCTTCAAGGCTTCAGTCTTAATAAAATGTTGCCATGGACACCTGGCAGAGCCATTGTTACAGACAGTTCTATGATACACGGTGCAACAAACTACAAAATTAAAGGTGGCAAGTATAAACTAGGCATCACACTCAGACTGTTTAAAAATATCCCTGAATACAAGCCTTCTACAGTATTCAGTGTTTTCCCCCAGATGCAAGGGTTCAGCGAATGCAAGGCAGATCCAAGAATGGAGGAAGATGCCTAAATTTTACAAATCCAACCCGGCTAGTGTACTTCCCCCAGACAAGGACATAATACATGACCCAGATATAAGATTTTTTGAAAATGAAGATGAACCATCCTACATGATTGAAAATTTCATCGACGAAGGCGAAATATCTGCCTTGTTAAATTTTTTCAATCAAGAGTATGAAGAAAACGGAGAAAACATTAACAACAAGATCTTACATATAAATCATCCTAGTAGATATGAACTTGTAAGAGAAATCACACACAGCAAATTGCAAAAACAATTCGGTGACTTTACATATTACAGCGATGTGAGTGACGATCCCATAAATGTTGGTGATCAGTTTTTCAAAATAGTATCTCCATATCAGTTGCACACAGATTGCGTGACTCACATTCAAGGTTACAAGCCATACAAGGACATAATCATACCCATAGCCATGTCAGATGATGTAGAACTATTCTATTATATCTGTGAACAGCGTTACAAAAGCCGAGGCACACAATTCCAGAAGGGAAGGCAAAACAAATATTTTCCTAGTTACAGCAACGTGTTGCGAGAAAGACCATACGAAGAATATGGTGTTGAAAATGTAAAATATGGAGCGATTCCTCAAGAATGGTTCCAAAAACATGTGAGTGAAAATGTATCACTTTCGGCATACGAAGGGATAAGCATAGAAAACACGTTTGCTTGGAGTCCAGGCAATGCCATTGTACAAGATTCGTGTGCTATCCACGGTTCAAGCAATTATAATATTGACAAGATCAAATGGAAGATTGGATTGACATTTCATCTGCTCAAAGCAGACCCAAATTACGGAAAACCGATAGATGGGCACTTTTACACTAAATTTAGCAGGTACACAAAGCCTTTAATCGAAGCATAAATATCCGTACATGGCGTATAAGATTAACAACACATTCGGTACCCTATTGGTGACTCTAGCAGATGGAACCATTGATACGGCCACAACGGACCTCACACTATTTGGAAAAGGTTACGCAGGTTTTGGTGAGAAACTGAATGAGAACCTTATCAAACTATTAGAGAATTTTAACAACACATCTGCACCTTCAAACAAGATACAAGGACAACTTTGGTTCGATCAAACCAACAAACAGATAAACGTTTACGATGGTACAAAATTCAAACCGGTTGGTTCACCGACCAATTCGGCCACTGCACCATCAAATGCTGTCAAAGGCGATCTTTGGTTTGACACAGCAAACAGTCAGTTGTACTGTTACGACGGTACAGCATTCACACTGATTGGACCAACTACGATTGCAGGATCGGGCGTGACACAGGTTGTGACAGAAACTGTGAAAGACAACACAGGTGTGTTTAGATCAATATTAAAACTTGTGACCCAAGACACAGTGGTTGGTATAGTATCCAACCTTGCGTTCACTCCAGATTCGAGTGAAACCAATGCGGCGGCCTTGATAGCGGCAGGTTTCGCATCAGTGGCACAGGGTGTTCAACTTTCAAGCACAGTATCAAGTGCGAAGTTCAGAGGTACAGCAACAGACTCAGACGCACTTGGCGGAGTTGCGGTTGCAAACTTCTTAAGATCAGACGGAAACGATTCGACGTCGGGTCATTTGGAAATATTAAATGACAACGGTCTAAGGATTGGTGCAGGTAGTGACATCACCATGACCATGTCGGGTGATAACTTCACTATTGCCAATGTTACACAGGACGGAAACATAGCATTCACAGTAAATGACGGTGGTGCAACAAAAACAGTATTGACTATGCAAGGTGACAGTGGTGATGTAAGAATACACGGTAGCCTAACAGTGGATGGTGATTCCATCACAAGCAACACATCAACTCTGACTGTTGAAGACAACATTATAGAATTAAACAGAAATGTGTCATCCAACTCAGGCATGCCTAGTTATTCAGGAATCAAAGTAAACAGAGGCGATGCATCAACAGCCACAGAACAAGATCTGTTTTGGGTATGGGACGAAACGTTTGCAGATGACGGCACAACAATTTATGGCAATTCAGGCGGAGCCTGGACAGCATTCAAATCATCAGATGTTGGTGGCACAGAGATGTCTGCCCCAACGTTGGTAGATATTAGAGCGAACGTGGTACATGCGACAGCCACAGCGGCACAATACGCGGATTTGGCTGAGAGGTACGAATCCGATGGTCCATTGGCGATTGGAGAAGTAGTCATTCTAGGAGGTTCTGCAGAGATAACAAAATGCAACGATGAACTTTCAGATGCAGTATTTGGGGTCATATCTGATTCACCAGCATTTTTGATGAATGCAGAGGCCGGAAATAACGACACACACCCAATGGTAGCACTAAAAGGGAGAGTGTTTGTTAAATTAAAAGGCACTGGTAAAGCAGGTGACCGTGTAGTTTCTGCAGGAAACGGCGAAGCAAGGGTGGCCAATTTAAGCGAGTGTACTGCTTTTAATGTGTTGGGACGTCTAATCAAGGATAAATATAACGAAGGCACACAATTAACTGAGTGTGTAATAGGAATTAAATAAAAGTATGGCATACGCGGCAGGGGATAAAATTTTAGACGACGAATACAACACGTTCGTCAATAGTTCATCAAGTCCATTTGGATACAACCACTTTGCAGGAACAGGTGGCTCAGGCGCTGACGGACTTTACGGTTTAGGGCAAACGCATATCCCAGTTGTGTCCGGCGGAGATACAACAATCACAGCGGCACACTGGAATAGTTTATTGACTGCTATGGACAACATAGCCAATCACACAAACGTTTCAGTAACAGCAAGAACACAGGTCACATCAGGTGACACGATCAAGATAAAAGCGGCTGTAGAAGCAGACTTGGCATCATTAGCGGCGGCAGTAGCGGCAGGATGTCCATCGGCAACAGCGGTTGCAGAGTCATCGGAATTACAAAGTGCTCAGTCATCAACAAGATGGACAGGATCACACACAGTAGAATTTACAGTAACTTTTGCAAGTGGCGACAACCTAAGACACTTCTTCAACGCAGGTGGTAGGATCAGAGTCAAACTTACAAGAACTGGTAACGGTGGTGGTTCAGCAACATCAAAAGATGGATCAGTTGATGAAATGATCACAGCGATGGGCAACTTCGACATAGGTTCGGCAACGTCAACAAGATCAGGATCAGGTGAGACACTATCCACAGATGGTTTTGCGAACGGCGTGGCAGACCTTGGAACAGGTTACTCAACAATATTCCTACTTACACAGTCATCAGGAACTTACACTTCAATGACACTCAAAGGTGAGGCAAAAGTCAACAACGGAACGTACGGAAACGACACGATAGTCACTGTCAAGATGACATTGACTGATGCAGACTCCGGAGACAGTGAATTCACAAGTGGTAACACATCAGGTGTTGACCAGTACGCAAACTTCATTGGACAGACTGACTTTGCACTACACACAGTCAACCCAACAACAGCACAGGGTCTAGCAAGTGTGGCGTCCATCTCAGCGAGTGCGATCGCAAGTAACACAACAGCCTAATAATAATAACTATTCGCAGGACCAATTCTTCCTTTACCAATTGACGGCCAAAATAATTAACTGTATAATTCAGTTATGGATATTGGCAATCTTAAACAACACGCTGACCTCAACTTCGAGGTAGCCCAAGCAAAAAAGAACGCTCTTGAGAAATTGCGATCTAGACAGATAATCGCATACAACGAGAGACTGTTCAGTGCGGATGCCGATACCATTAATCTGGTAAGCACACTTAAACAAATCAAAGACGAGTTCTATGTTTTAGATGTAAACGACAATCCCTGTCACATAAAAGAACCACAAGTTTTTCTTGAAAAATTGATAGAAAGAAACCAGGAGACATTAAACGCTTATCATCTACTACACGAGGATCTCGCTAACAAGAGATCTAAATGACAACTGGCGTATTATTGTATTGTTTCGACACCCCCGAAGTAAAATATCACAAGTTGGCAGAGCGTTGTGTACACCAAATACGTAAACATCTAAATCTAGAAATCACTATCGTGACCAATATGGAAACGTACAAAGAAATGAAGCCAATGGGCATGATCAATTACAAGTTGATTGAAAATTCTACAACCAACACAAGGCCTTACAGGGGAAATAGTGTTGCCTGGTACAACAAGGAAAGAAGTATGGCCTATGACCACTCCCCCTATGACATTACTATATTAATGGACTGTGATTATTTTGTTTTTTCATCGGTGCTTTTGGAATTGACAAAAACTAACTTTGAAATAATGTTGCATGACAAAGTACATGATCTCACAGGACAGGACAGTATTAAAGGCACAGACGAAGCAACACTGAAATTAGTATGGGCAACAGTCACTTTGTTTCGTAAATGCAAAAACACACGTGCAGTATTCGACATGATAACGCATGTTCAAAACAACTATATTCATTACAGAAACCTGTACAGGATAAGATATCCAAACTTTAGGAATGATTATGCATTCGCCATTGCCATGCATCAAATGAAAGTTGGAAACTTTATAAAAACAGCCATGCCGATGTTGGCCGATTCTGTTGATGTAATTGACAGTGATGATGACGGTGTAATATTCAAATATGATGACAAAGTAAATTTCACATCTGGACAAGATTTACACATCATGGACAAGGAGTGGTGTAATGGATAAAGGATTCATGTGGTTTGCACTCAATAACTCCACAACAGACTACGTTGAGTTAAGCAAAAGACTTGCAGAAAGTATAAAGAAGCACAACGAACATAACAGTATATGTCTGGTAACAAATAAGGAAGTTGATGACGAACTTTTTGATCACGTGAGAGTGTTAAAGCAAGATGCAAGTGTCAATGAAGAATGGAAATTGAGTAATGAGTACAAAGCATTTAGGTTAACACCTTTCACACATACTATAAAACTTGAAGCAGACATGCTGTTCACACAAAATACAGATTGGTGGTGGAATCAATTGTGTCAACATGACCAGGTGTTTTCTTACAACTGCAGAAATTACAGAGATGATGTTGTGGAGAACAGTTTTTATAGGAAATTATTTGCTAGGAACCAATTACCTGACGTATACAACGGGTTACACTACTTTAGAAAAAGCGTAAAGGCAAAAAAATTTTATGACATATGCGAAACTATTATTAAAAATTGGCAGACAGTCAAAAACAATGTACTGATCGCCTGCCATGACGAACAACCTACAACTGATGTTGTGTATGCATTGGCCAATAAATTACAGGATCCTCTGCAATTACAGAAAGTCAACTTCAAATGGTTTCAGTTTATGCACAACAAACAGCATATCAACAATATAAACACAGGGTTTGACAACAACAATTATCTCTTTCCAATTAAAGTAGGTGATGCCTTGTACATAGGCGGACACAAACAGGATAGGATTGTACATTACCATGATAAGCAAATACCAGGAGAACTAGATGCCAGGATTTTTTGAAGCATTTAATAAATTGCAATCGCCGAAAAAGAAAGTGCATACAGTGACCATAAAAGGACAAAGCATAGTGGTCACATTGGAGCAAAAATTGGATGTGATCAAGAATGGTGAGTACGCATACGAATGGACGTCACCTACTACGTTTGCACTGAAGGAAAAACCAAAAACTAGCAGACAGTTTCCAACGCTAGAAAAATCAGAACTGGGATACGTTTTCAAAGACAGAGATCCATTTTGGGTAGATGGCATAGACAAAGGAGGGCACACATGGCAGATAAAGTCCGAGTAAGTGACCTAGATTTTGTTTACATCAGTTTTAAAGAGCCTAACAAGGAAGAGAACTGGGCGGACCTCAAGAACAAGGTGCCATGGGCCAAGCGTGTGGACGGTGTTGTGGGATTTGATTCAGCACACAAGGCCGCGGCCGAGAAAGCGGAAACAGATTTCTTCATAAGTGTGGACGGAGACAACATAATCGATGAGAGTTTCCTTTTGCAGACACTGGATTGGACAAAGACAAACAAGAAACATGTGCATAGATGGCGAGCAAAGAATAATGTAAATGGGTTGGTATATGGAAATGGTGGACTTGTAGGTTGGGACAAGCAGACCTGCCTAGACATGAAGACACACGAGAACGCAGAGAGTGAAGAAAACAAAATAGATTTCTGTTGGGGAGTGCCACACGAGAATCTACACAACTGTTATTCGGACACAGTGATAAATGCAACACCACAGCAGGCATTCGTGGCAGGATTCAGAGAAGGTGTCAAAATGTGTACAGACAAAGGCAAGCCTATATCTGCTGGAGAGTTCGCAAGGATATGGCCCACGAACTTACGTATACTTTCCACATGGTGCACCATTGGTGCCGATGTGGAGAACGGCAAGTTTGCGATGTTGGGTGCGAGGATGGGCAGTTTCTACTCGGTGGTCGATCACAAGAACTATGACTTCGATGTGAGTGATCTGAACGGCATGGCGGACTACTTCCATGCATCTGTGCAACCGGCCAACATGAGTAGAGAATTAGAGATGTGGGGCAACAGTCTAAGACAGCAACTTGACATGCCCATAGCAGAATTCAGCGAGGCAGACAGCAGGTTCTATCGTTTCGTAATGCCACAACATGTCAACAGAGGAGTGCAAGACCGTGAGTACTAGTGACTACAAAGCAGACGCACTAAAGGCCAAAGAGAAACTGCAACAAGTTTCTCCAACCATGTGCCTGGCCAAGTGGAACCAAACATCACTGCACCTGCCAACAGGACTGACCAATTCATGCTATCATCCGCCACTGCACAAGATCGATGAAAAGCAACTAGAGAGGAATCCAGCCGCACTGCACAACACAGTGGAGAAACTGGACCAAAGATTCAAGATGCTACAAGGAGAACGTCCGGACGGATGTTCGTACTGCTGGAAACTAGAGGACACTGGGGAGATGTCGGACAGACACTACCGTTCCGGTGAACCATGGGCCATGCAGGACTTTGAGCAGATTAGACAGAATCCAATGACAACTCGTTGGACACCGAGGTATGTGGAGGTAAACTTTAACAACGCTTGTAACTTCAAGTGCAGTTATTGTTCTCCACAGTTCTCAACAACGTGGGGCAAGGAGATTGACAGGTATGGCCAATATCCCACATCTCCTCCCCACAATGCACCAGAGCACTTCCAGGGAAGGAGACGTCCAATACCCAATCGTGAGGACAATCCCTACGTGACAGCGTTCTGGAAATGGTGGCCCACATTGTACAAGAATCTCAAACACTTCCGTATGACTGGCGGAGAGCCCATGATGGATGTAAACACATACAAGGTGTTTCAATACATTATGGATCATCCAAAGGATGACCTGCACCTTAACGTCACAAGCAATATGTGTCCTCCAGATAAAAAACTGAAGGAGAAGTACTTCAACATGGCACAGAACATATGCATGGAGAAGAAGGTTGAACACATGATGCAGTTCGTGTCAGTGGATGCATGGGGAGAAAAAGCAGAATACATACGACATGGATTGGATTTCAACTACATGATGGACAACGTGGAGGAATTCCTGGACCGTATACCTGTGCGTAATTCTATCACATTCATATGCACTTACAACAACCTAAGCATAACAAGTATGGACAAACTATTACAGAAGATACTGGAACTGCGTAGCAAGTACTCCAAAACCTATCAGAGGGTATGGTTCGACGTGCCACTGTTAAGACAACCTGCTTGGCAACAGATAACAATGCTACCAGAGTCGTACCAGGCTATACACCAAAGCAACATCGACTACATGAAAGATAATTCCGGCGAGGACAACGGGTTACACATATTCAAGGATTTCGAGATTCAAAAGATGCAACGTAATCTCGCATACTGGCGCGAAAACACGGACGCAAGTACGCAAAATAAAAAAAACTTTTACGCTTTCTTTAATGAGCACGATCGTAGACGCCTGACAAGGTTTTTAAACACATTTCCAGAGATGGAAGAATTTTATGAGGAGTGTAGGAACGCATGAAGACAATAGGATTTTTTGGAGATAGTTTCTGTGCAAGTAACCAACCCGAAAGTTGGTGTAATATCTTACAAGAGAAATTAGGAGCGGCAAGAATTAGATGGTTTGGCAGTCCAGGTAGAAGTATTTGGAGTGTGTTCTTTCTATACAATAAACTTATAAGAAGCAATATGGTTCCGGATATATCTATATTTTGTTGGACTGAACCTTACAGGTTGTATCATCCAAATTTAATTTTAAGTGCAAACACACAACCATTGGAAGGTGTTGACCCAAACATTTACAAAACTTTAGACAATTATTGGAAATATTTACACAACTACGACAAAGACGAAATGGCGTACGAATATGCTATCAAGCACTATGATAAGGAAGTGTTATCAAAAGTAAAAAGTGAGATAGTACAGATGTGGAGTTTCAAACCATTTGAGACAGCAGACAAGGACGCAGGAATAAAATTAAAAACCGGGACATTCATAGACGAAAGTATGTTTCAGTTCAGTGGCGGCAAAGACAACTGGGGCAAAGGTGATATAAATCATATGACAGTTGAACAAAATAAACAATGGGCAGATAAGGTATATGGACGACTTAGAGTTTAAACAAAAAAAATTAGATACTAAATCCGCAAGTTTCTGTGCGGCAAAATGGTACAATGCGACTATTTGGTTGGGCAGTGGTATGACCACAAGTTGCCATCACCCATTGCCACACAAAATTGATTTAGAAGAAATTAAAAAGAATCCAAGTGCAATACACAACACAAGGCAAAAGAAAGAACAACGTAGACAGATGCAGTGTGGAGAAAGACCTGCAGGTTGTGAGTACTGTTGGAAGATAGAGGACATAGGCAGAGATGCAATCAGTGACAGAGTATACAAATCAAAAATATACACTGACAAAGAACTCGACGATGCTTACAAGTCTGATCACCAAAAAGATTTTAATTTAAGAACGTTGGAAATTGCTTTTGACAGGGTGTGTCAGTTTGCCTGCACGTATTGTAATCCTGCTTTTAGTTCGACATGGGCAAACAACATAAAAAATCAAGGACCATACATGAGCCTAATGTCAGATGGACGTAACCACTTCACCCATGCACATGATTCGGCAGAACCATACAAAAAAGATGAGACCAATCCTTATGTCGAGGCATTTTATAAATGGTGGGAAAGCGACCTACACAAAACACTGGACGAATTACGTATCACTGGAGGAGAACCAATGATGTCCCCTAACCTATGGCGACTGCTTGATTGGATCGAAACGCAAGGAGACAAAATGAGACCCGGTATGCGTCTTGCAATAAATTCTAATCTTGGTGCCAAACAAAGTATTATTGATAGATTTAAAAACAAACTGAAAGGATTTAAACACTTTCATTTATATACAAGTTGTGAAGCAACATTCAAACAAGCAGAATATATCAGAGATGGATTAAACTATGGCGAATGGCATTCTAATCTATTACACATGATGGTTGACAAAGTTCCATCAGAAATTCATAACATGTGTACCATTAATGCATTATGCTTGGAGTCATTGCCTGAGTTTTTGGAAAAAATAGTTTGGTTTAAAACAGCAAGTGCCATATACGGACCAACAATAAATTATACACTAAACATTTTAAGATTTCCAAGTTTTCAAAGTCCTTTAGTATTGCCAGATGACTTACGTAACAGATTTAAAGAAGACCTTGTGAAGTTTTTAAAAGGCAATGAAAAATTTTTAGAACAAATGGAAGTGAACCACACACAAAGATTAATAGATTATTTAGATGTAGTAAAGACACCACACGCAGGTGCGGCCGAACAGAGTAAACTGCAAAAGGACTTTAAAGCATTCTACAGTCAATATGACAAACGACAAGGGAAGGACTTTGAAAAAACTTTCCCAATTATAGGAGAATGGTACCGTGGCATATGAGTATGGGGCCAAAGAGCCCGAGAAACTTAAGATAAAAGACATGACTCCTAAACAAAAGGAGTTGTTGATAGATAGTGATAACTTCTGTATGTTACCATGGATGCACCTTCATGCATTTCCAGACGGCAGAGCATACCCTTGTTGTTTTGCATTAGACAAATTGCCAGTAGGTGATGTAAACAAACAATCAATGGAAGAAGTGTTCAATGGTCCTAAGATGAAACAGATGCGTTTGAATATGTTGGCAAATAAACCATCACGAGAATGTTTCAAATGTTATGATCAAGAAAAATCAGGTTTCTTTAGTTTACGTCTAAGTTCAAACAAACATTTTGGACACAACATAGACATGGTCAATACAACAAAGCCAGATGGTACTGCTGACTTTGTAATCAAATATTGGGATATACGTTTCTCAAACCTATGCAACATGGCCTGCAGGAGTTGTGGCACTTGGTTTAGTAGTAACTGGTACGAAGATCACAAAAAACTTACAGGTTCGCCCCCACCACATGCAAAAATTATGAGGGCTGGTAGAAGCAGTAATGATATTTGGGAGCAGTTACTGAAACAATTTGATCATGTAGAACAGTTTTACTTTGCTGGAGGTGAACCTATTATAATGGAAGAACATTTACGGATATTAAAGGAGTTAGACAAACGTAAAATGTATCATGTAAGATTGATTTACAATACAAACTTTAGTAAATCTAAATTCAAAGGTACTGATATATTTGAATTATGGAATAAATTTGATTCTGTGTCTATTGGTGCAAGTTTAGATGCAGAAGGTCCACGTGCAGAACTTATGCGTAAAGGTACAGTATGGGAAGAAACAGTTGCAAACAGAAAACGTATGTTAGAAGTATGTCCACAAGTTGATTTTTATATAAGTTCTACGGTAGGACTTGCAAATTCTTTGCACGTAGTTGATTTTCATAAAAACTGGGTAGATCAAGGACTTATCAAAGCACAAGACTTTAACTTCAATTTGTTGCAGTATCCTCTCTGGCAACGTATGGATCTTTTACCTGATGATTACAAACAAAAAATTAAAGAAAAATATAAGAAACACATAGAATGGTTAAAAAAACAAGATCACCTTACACGTGCATCAAAAGGTTATGAGAGTGCTTTGGATTATCTATTCCGTAGAGATAAAACAGACAAACTTGAAATGTTTATAAACGAAACAAGAAAATATGATAAAATTAGAAATGAAAATTTTACAGATGTATTTCCTGAATGGAAGGAGTTGTTCGATAGATATGAGGCATAGAAGACCTAAAGACTTTGGAGACAAATGTGCATTGTGGTTCACTATGAGATTAAGGTGGATTGCAGATACATTCTTTGCAAAACGTTATGGACATAGGGCAGTTGTGTTAGAAACTGTTGCAGGTGTGCCTGGCATGGTAGCAGGAATGTGGAACCATCTGCGTAGTTTGAGAAAAATGAAACCAGATGATAGAGGGTGGATACAAAAATTACTTGCCGAAGCAGAAAATGAACGTATGCACTTGATGATATTCATCGAAATAGCGAAGCCAAATTGGTTTGAACGTTGGATGATTATAACGGCACAATTTTTGTTTTGGCACTTCTATATGTTCCTTTACATTTTTTTCCCTAAAGTTGCACATAGGATGGTTGGATATTTTGAGGAACAAGCAGTGATAAGTTACACATCGTATCTAAAGGCAATAGATCTAGGCAAAATAGACAATATAGATGCTCCACTAATTGCAAAAAATTATTATAGGTTAAAAGATGATGCAAAATTAAGAGACGTTGTGACAGCAGTAAGGGAAGACGAAAGAGGTCATGCACAAGAAAATCATAACATGGCTGACACACTAGAGGCTGAAAATGGCAGATAGATTTCCAACAGCAGATGAAAGGTGGCCAAGGAATGGTATTGTGTCTAAGATGAATCAAAGGATTAAGCCAAAAGACGGAAACAAAACATTCTGCATGGCACCATGGACTCACACATATCTGTCACCGCAGATGGAAAGACGTTTATGTTGCAGTTCACGTGAATCATCTACCAATTTCAAACAGTACATTGATACCTTCGATCCAAAGGGAAATAATGATAAGATGAATCTCACAACATTGGAACAGCATTGGAATTCAGACTATATGAAAAGTGTGAGATTGAAATTATTGGCAGGTGAAGAGATACCGCAGTGTGCTGTGTGCAATCACAAACTCCTTAACGAACAAGTGTACAGACAACATTTTAATTGGTTGTATAAAAATAAAATCGAAGAAGCATTCAACAGCACAGATGAGACAGGTGCCACAACAATGCAGGTGGAGAGTTTTGATTATAGGTTTTCTAATCTGTGTAATTTTAGTTGTAGAATGTGTGGCGACATGCTGAGCAGTAGTTGGGAAACTGAAAATAAGAAAAACGGCAGAGGTGATTATGATCGTTACAGAATTTGGGGCAGAAAAGATATCAAAGCACAGTTAGAACAATTCCATGATCAGCAAGTGGTAAAAGAATTCACAGAAGCAGTTGAACAGAAACGTATCACCGAGTTATATTGGTGCGGAGGCGAACCCCTAATGTGGAAGATACATTGGGAAGCAATGAAGAGGATTGTGGAACTAGGATATCAAGATCAAGTATTGGCGAGATACAACTCCAACATGAGCAGAATAAATTTCTACAAGTACAATCTATTTGATGACATATTGAAACATTATCCTAACTGGCAGATATGTGCGTCAATTGATGGTACAGGAGAAGTGGGAGAATACATTAGGACAGGTTTAAAGTATGACGAATGGTTGGCAAACATGAAGTATGGACTACAATTTGTAAAACAGCAACATCAAAGAATGCAGTTGGATTTGACCATTACCCTACCGGGTCTTTTCGATTTGGAAAACATGGTGATGTTAAGTAACGAACTCAACATAGAATTATTGACTAAACAAGTGTTCAATTTCTCACACGACAATGCTATGGCTCCTTTGTTTATGCCATATGACATAATGAGCGAGATCATAAATGACGCCAGAGACAAAACAATCAAATATAAAAATAAAAATTTAAACAATTTTTTCGGGCAGTTAGACGAGATGCAGAAACAAAAAAGAAACAATGAATTGGTGTATGATGAAGAAACATACAAGCAAGGGCAAAAACAAGGAAAAGCAGAAGTCCAACGCCTGGATAAAATTAGAGGAACAGACATAACAAAAATATTAGCAAAAAACAAAAAGGCATTAGACTGGTGGACAAGTATATAAAATCAAATGTATGTCCATTACCCTGGACACACTTGGAAGTTGACGTGAACGGTGGGGCATCGCCTTGCTGTCTGTACAAAGGTAGCATTCCTGATGTCAAAGTGTATGAGCAAAACCTAAGTGACATACAGAGACATGAATACATGCAGAAACTCAGGGAAAAATTTAAGAATGGTGAACGCCCCGCTGGTTGTCAGAGTTGCTGGCAAGAAGAGGACGCAGGCAAAACATCAAAAAGACAAAACAGCATTTATAAAATGAAGAAAAGTTTGATGGATTGGACACCTAATAGCGAGCCAACGCTCAAGTTCATAGACTTTAAGTTAGGCAATGTGTGTAATTTAAAATGTAGAATATGCGGATCGTGGAGTTCCTCAAAATGGGCTCAAGAAGAAATAGATTATGAAACAGCCAAGGGCAAAGACAATCCCCTTGCAAGGAAACAATTAAAGGAGGGCGGATGGCCTAAACGTAATCCACAGTTTTTTGAAGAGTTGCAGGAGGATCTAAAACACGTGGAGTACTTTGAGTTCACAGGAGGTGAACCGTTCATGATAAAGGACCACTACAAAATACTAATGCATTGTGTTGAAAAAGGATATGCCAAGAACATAGATATACACTACAACACCAACGGCACTCAGTTACCACCACAAGAGATATTTGACTTATGGTCGTATTTCAAACACGTGGAGATAGCATTCAGTATAGACGATATAGGCGATGCATTTGAATATCAAAGGCACCCTGCAAAATGGCGAGAAGTAAGTGCTAACCTTGTTAAGTTTAAACAAAGGAAAACTGAGAACATGGATTTCCAGATATGTTCAACAGTATCTGTATTCAATGTTTTTAATTGGGCAAAGATTTCATTATGGGTGGCACAGTACCAACCCAAGTTTTTTTATGTGAACACCTGTTTTGATCCAGATGTTTTCAATATACAAACACTACCAAAACAAGTTAAACAGATTGTGACAGACAGGTACCATATGCTCACAGACTATCAACCTAGCATTAGATTTATGAACGCGGCTGATAGGGACACGCCGGAAATTAGAGAACAAAGAATACAGAGAATTCATCGTACAGACAAGTACAGGAAAGAAAATTTTGGAGAAGTTTTTCCACTTTTAAATAAGGTATTACAGATTTATGATTAATTATATTGCAGGTGGTTGTAGTTTTACTTTTGGACATGAGCTCAGTGATGATGTCAAGGGACAGGTGCCCTCTAAAAAATCATGGGCGTATAGGTTGTTCCAACAGACACAAGGATTGGGCAAAAAATTAATTAACACGGCAGATGGTGGAATAGGAAACTGTGCCATTGCGAGAAAGGTGTTCCAGGAAGTTTCAAAACACCCCCACAAAACTATCAAAGGCGTATTTGTGATGTGGACGTTCACATCGAGGTATGACTGGGCATTCCCAAGACATAAAACATTGGAAAACACAAGATGGGCCTCTATATCGCCGTGGGACACCAACATAGGTGCGGCAGAGAGACATAGAACACTTGCAAATTCTGAAGTGCAATTGAATGAATGGAAAAAAAGAGAAGACAATTACGAGCAGACAGGTGTGAGACCATTTGCAAATGCATTGTATAGGCATGCCGCTAATTGGTTCCATGAGACCTATCTCAGTTGGAATGCGATAATTTGGTTGCAAAATATTTTACAAAAGAAAGGCATACCATTTATGTTCACACTAGCCGATAATAGTTTGTTTTACCATGAATTGAAACATGTTATGGAAGGCGAACCTTTACTCCAGGCACTTCACAAGGAAATTGATTTTACCAAATGGTTTAGTTTTGGCGAAAGGATGATGGGTTTCAACCAATGGGCCTTGCTGAACGACTACGAAAGGGGGGTAACACATCCACTAGACAAAGCACACGAAGATGCTATAATGTTAATGAAACCAATGTTTAATAATCTTATAGGAGGAAAACGATGATAAAATGGTTAAAAAATATTTGGAATAGAATAAGAGAAGAAATCAAGTACAGAAAAAGACTGAAAGAATTAAAAAAGAAAGACCCATTCATATACAAATAGGACATGGACATACTTAATAAAGAGAAACTGCAAGAAGTTCTTAAAAAGTGGAGGGGACATCCATCTATCACAGATTTAATGGATAGGTTCGACAAACTGCAAAATTATACAAAAAAGAAGTTGGAGAAAGAACCAAAGTTTGATTTAATAGAACTTCCATACATAGACTGTTCAGAAGATCCTGTGAGACCAGAACTGGACCTTGCGTTTAGACAGGCGTACGGTAGAAAAATATTTGGATTAAAGGACGAAGAGGGTGACTTATGTGCAATTATGTGTTTTGCATTTACCAATGACGTACCCAAGACTGTGGAAGAAATGGATGTAATGAGTAAAGACGCCGCCATGCAGGCAGTACACAGAGCAGGTGTGCAAGGTAACATAGCAATAGCATACACAGTGTGGGCCAAGAAGAAAGGTGGAGGTAAACACATGGTCAATGAAGTTTACAAGATGGTAAAGAAATCACATCACCTAAACAGACTTGTTACACTGTCCCCATTGACAGAAATGGCAAGAAGATTTCATATCAAAAATGGTGCAAAGGAATTGCAAGTCAATGAAAAGACTCAGAACTTCGAATACGACATCACACTTGAAGATTGGGAAAAGGCTCTCGAGAAAGCAAAAAGATTCTTCAAAATAGGATGACTTGGTGGAACTGGTATTGTTACGACTGTCAATGGCGGGGAGTGGCACAGGAACTAGCAGAAGATTTTGACACAGAAGAAGGTTGGGTCTGTCCTAAGTGTAAAAGCATACAAATAGAAGACATGGGATGGCACAAGGAGGAAGATGAAGATACTGGGAATTAATTGCATGAATCATGATGCCGCTATGGCAGTAGTTGATTACAGTTCAGGAATAGGAAAAATACTTTGGGCCGCACACGCAGAACGTTATTCCAAAGTAAAGAATGATCATTATTTGAATCAGGCGATAGTCAATGAGGCAATGACATATGGACCTTTCGACAAGGTTGTTTACTACGAAAAACCCTGGCTTAAGAAAACACGTCAACTATATGCAGGACAATACACAGACGCATTGAGTTACACAGAACTTCCACAGTGGCACTTGGATCACTTCAATATTAAGATAGATGAGTATGTGAAACACCATGACTCACACGCCGCCGCAGGATACTTTACATCGCCATTCAGAGAAGCAACAATACTGACAGTGGATGCAATAGGTGAATGGGATACTGTTTCAATAAGCACAGCGGAAAAAATTTGGATAGAAAGAAAAGAAACAATAAAATATCCACATAGTTTAGGTATATTGTATTCTGCATTCACACATCGTTGTGGACTGAAACCTGCCGAGGAGGAATATATTCTAATGGGAATGGCCGCTTACGGTGAACCAAAATACAAAGATGACATATACAACGACTTCGTGCATCAATCTCCTTTCAAACTCAAACAGAATCTACACAGAGGGTTGGGAGATTGGCATCCGGAAGCAGATCCCATGGACCTCGCCGCAAGTATACAGTCGGTAACAGAAGAATGCCTTGCAGGGTTATGGCATAGAGCCAGCAAGTATGGATCACGTAATTTGGTATATGCCGGTGGAGTAGCACTCAACTGTGCGGCCAACAAAGTGTTGGCTAATCTTGGATTGTTTGACAACATATGGATAATACCAAATCCAGGAGACGCAGGTTCCAGTTTGGGTTGCATAGCGGCAAATGAAAAATCTCATATCAAATGGGAACATCCATTCCTTGGACACAACATAGAAGGTGAGTATCCTGTGGACGCAATAATAAAAGAATTGAAAGAAAACAAGATGGTGGGAGTCGCAAATGGCAGAGCAGAGTTTGGACCGAGGGCACTTGGTAATAGATCGCTTTTGGCAGACCCGAGGGGTGAGGACATCAAGGATCTGGTAAACGCAATCAAGAAAAGGCAGAAGTTCAGACCGTTCGCTCCGGCCATACTAGAAGAGGATGTAAACGACTATTTTGCCCTACCTACCGGCGTCAAAAACACCCCTTATATGCAATATACAGCGGCGTACACGCATGGTAAAGACTGTCCTGCCATATTACACTATGATGGCACATCTAGGGTGCAAACCGTGTCAAAAAGCGACAATGAAGGGTTTTATGAACTGCTGAAAGCATGGAAGAAAGAAACGGGTTGTCCAATACTTTTGAACACCAGTTTGAATATTAAGGGTATGCCCATGGTAAATGACACCAAAGATGGTAAAGATTGGACAGCAAAATACGGAGTGAAAGTTTTATGATAAAGTTCAATGGTTTGGACAGAATATATGACGAATACAGTTGGCGTATCACACGTAGAGCCAAGCAAGTTTGGAAAACAGGAAACGTAGTTGGTAACAGACACGTTGAAGGAAGTTATGTTGATCAGTTTGAATCCGCAGTGGCAAAACACACAAAAAGAAAATATGCTATCGCTGTAGGTAGTGGTACCGATGCATTATACTTTGCCCTTAGAGCCAAAGGCATAGGACCTGAGAGCACAGTACTTTGTCCTGCAATCAGTTATTTGGCCACGGCCGAATCGATAAAAAGAACAGGTGCTACAATAAATTTTGTGGACGTTGACAACAAAGGGTTGATTTCAAAATTACCTGACTTTGGATTGCCTGACGCTGTGGTATATGTGAATCTTTTTGGCAATCTTGCTGACTATTCAACACTCAAAGAATTTTGTGTAAAGAGAAGAATACCTTTGATAGAGGACGCGGCACAGAGTTTTGGAAGTTATTACAATAATGTGCCAAGCGGCAAACTTGGTGATATAAGCACTTTGAGTTTTGCACCAAGTAAACCATTACCTGCTTTCGGCAACGGTGGTATGGTTTTGACAGATAGCGAAATTGATAGAGATCTAATACGTAGCCTTAGATATCATGGTCAAGGCACAGCAAAGTTAAACCATGGTTATAACTCATGCATGAGTCATGAACACGCAAATATTTTAAATTTCTTGCTGTCGAAGTACAAAGGACTTCTAGGCAAAACAAAGAAGGTGAGAAAGTGGTATGAAGAAAAACTTTTGGATCTAGGTATAAATTCGATACAAACAGGCACAGGTACAATATCAAACAATCACAAACTAGTAATTAAAACACAGGACAGAGATGGTCTTAAAAAATTTTTAGAAGAGAAAGGTATACAGACACAAATACATTATCCACAACCAATGTCTAAAATGAAGATGTTTGATAACGGACAGGAAATGCCAAATGCTGAAAAATTCTGTACAGACGTGTTATCATTACCAATACATCCTTTTCTTAAAAAACAAGAAGTTCTTTACATATGTAAATGTATTGGAGAATATTATGGCGTTTGATTGTGTAGTAGTAGATTTTAAAAACAAAAACACTGACATTAATTTGCAAACGATACGTAATAAGTTTCCACATGCAATTATTGTGCCATTCGTTAACAGTTATCATGATATTATAAAATCAATGCTATCAACATCCAACACAGAATACACTTGGTTGTTAAGCACAAAAATTGATTACACAAAATTTGATTTCGATTACATACCAGAACAGCATCAAACAAAGCAATTACACGTTTGGAGTGAAAAAGGGCAAAATGAAGGAGACACATTTTTATTTCCTAAATGTTTTTCAGAGCAAAAAATTAAATTTTTACGAGATTTTAAAGACGTAAATTATCATGAGTACAATGGCAATTATGATTTTGATTTTCATGACTTGGAATACAATCTAGAAAATGTTATACACAACATACCAGACATAAAAATTTCTAATGCAAGTTATATTAGATACTATGAAAAAGAAAACAATAGCAAGATTTATCCTTCTTACTGGGAAGATTTAAAAATTTATAAAGACAAAAACACATTTTATATTCCAAGGAAAGCATTAGACTCAATCAAAACACAAATATACGACTATCCGTTGTTGTACGTGATTGGTGAAGAGGATAAAAAAGATTGTTTCGATATAACATTTATTTCCAATGGAGAACCATTTGAGGATAAAAATTTCAAAATATTGCAAGAGCATTTACAAAAGAATAACCTATCTAACAAATTACATTGGATAAAAGGGGTCGACGGTCGTACCAAAGCATACAAGAAAGCGGCAGAAACATCGGGGACAGAATATTTCTATGCAGTTTTTGCCAAAAGTATTGTGAAAGATGATTTTAGATTTGATTACACAGTCGACAGGGGACTATCAAAAAGACATAGGATATTCCATGCAAGATTAAACGAATTGGACTTAGAATACGGAACCTTTAACATAGATCTATACAGCAAATCACTTTGTTTGGCAACACCCGATAATAACATACTGGATTTCACACTGTCACAGCCTCACGAAGTTGTGCCCATTGTAGCCAGCGAATCTCTCCTGGCACCTGATCCATACACGGCTTGGAAAAATGCTTTCAGGGAAGTTTCGAAATTAGTACTATGGCACAGTAAAAAACCTACTGTTGAAACAAGTCATAGGTTAAAAAAATGGCTGGACACTGATAACGAATGGTTGTCCAAAGGATCGCATGACGGTAAACAATTTACAGAAGAGTGTGAGTTTGACGAAGATAAAATTTTAAAAACTTATACTTGGGATTTTTGTAGAGATAAATTTAAACAGTTGTACCCAACTGAAACTTTTTATTAATATCTAAATTTTGAAAATAGAACGGTTGTCTTAAAAACCAATTTATGTATTTTGGTATACCTTGCTCTATATCTATAGTTGGATTGAAATTTAACATGGTTTTTGCTTTGTCACTGTTTAATGTATCTCTATTAGGATAGAATGCATCGTGTGGTTTTGTTATTATGTTACCCACTCCCAATCTTGATTTAATTATTTCAGCCGCTTCAACAATTTTTCTTCCATTACCTCTAGTGCAATTAAATGTTTCATTTACTACTTCGTTTGTTGTTGCTAGTGCAAAGTATTTGGCCACATCTAAGACATTTGAGAAATCAAGTTTATTGTCAGGACCTTGTACAGTCATGTCCCCAACAGTCAAAGCATTTTTGACTAATTGACTTATAACACGTGTGATAGTATCTTTCTCACCATACAATGCGGAAGGCCTCATTATTACATAATTCAATCCTTGTTCACGATGCCAAATTTTACACATCAACTCCCCTTGTCTTTTATATGAACCATAAAGTGTGTTAGGTTTTGGCACAACATTCTCATCTGGAATGCCTCCATTAAATTCACCATAGACCATACTGCTTGATGCATATACAATTTTTTCAACTTTATGTTTCACACATAAATCTAAGATATACGCAGTGGCAGTGATCATGTTGTTGGTTGCATCTAGCACATTTCTTTTGACCATTCTAGCATTTGGATACGTCGCTACGTGAATTACTCTTTCTGGCTTGAAATCTTCGAATGTCTGTTCCATAAATTGAAAGTTCTCAATTTGTCCTATGTATTCTTTGTCTGTATTTGTAATCGATTTCCTTTGTGATAAAACAGGATGGTACTCCCAGTCTGGAAATGTGTAATACTGATGAAAGCAGTCAACAATACCTATCGTGTGTCCTTCTGCTTTTAATTGTTGGCATATGTGACTGCCAATAAAACCATAACCGCCTAATACTAAAATTCTCATATTTTATTGTACATTATTTGAAACGTTTCTGCAACCTTGCCCGATCCCAAAAAACTGCCTCTGTATCTATTGTAATTTATTATTGTATCTATGCTGTCTTTATTAAAGTAAGTGTCATATGATTGTAAGGCCTTTATTTTAGTATCAACATAATCGGTTATATCTACATATTGGTTGCAATTGAAATTTTTGTAATGTAGATTATATGGCGGTTCATCCATACACCAAAACTGTTGAAAATTTTTCCTAGCAATACTGCGTCCTACATCATAGCACACTCTATGATCTTGATGATGATCCTCTTTCCAATGTGTGATCAAAATGTCATGTCCTTGGGCAATATGTTCTGCATCAGTAATTAAATTATTATCAAGTGTTAAATTTGGTCTTCCGTTGTCATGCAATGGCGTGTTGTATACCACTGACTTGAATCCTAAAATGTCTTGGCTCTTGTCCAATTCCTTTTTGACAATCTGCATGTTCCTTTTTTCATTTATTTCGGCAGATGGCTGTACAAGTATTAGGTTGGTAACACTTCCACCGTTCGCTTTTATCTTGGCAACTAATCCGCCACAGGCCATCTCCAGGTCATCGGGGTGTGCTGTAATAATTAAAAATTTCTTATCGTAGGTCATTACTTGAATGTCTTAGAAAGCATTAATGAAGTTTTTGACTCCATGTCTTTTTTTAACTTTGGAATATCAAACTTCAGATGCACGTTCTTTATCTTAGAATAGTTTTGCTCTATTGTAGATTTAAGGAATCTAGCAATGCTGGTCTGCTTTTTTGATTTGAGCTCTTTTTGTATATTGTAGTTTATTGTGATGTTGTTCTTAAGAATAAGATTTACATACAACAGGTACTTGACCGGCATGTTCTGGAAGTGTAAACCATCCAGTACCTCCGGCCACTCTTTTACGAAATCCTTCGTAAGTTGTACCCATGTACTATTCTTTGGCGGCTGTCTCTTTGGCATCTTTTTTTGACGCTTTTTTCTTGGCCGCTGGTGCTTCTGGATCTTGTGCAAGATCTTTAACTGATACACCTTTCTCTTTTGCTATCATCTCGTTCAACTTGTTAAGTAGAATTCTACCATCTTCTGTTGAACCAAAAGTGACCATTATCTCTTTGGTCTTAAACTTTTTGATGTAATTGTCATTGTGTAAAAGTTGTAACATATTAGTGCCATCAGGGAAAGTCTGTCTGCTGGCGAAATCTGCAAATTCTTCTGCTTGTTGTCCGCCTTCTGATTCAACTGCTTTCATTAATGCATTGTGGTACATATCAGGTAAAAATTTAGTGCCAACTACTAGACAGTTGTCTGCCTCGCCTGGTACTGTTCTGTACATGATTACTACTTTCGCTTTTGACTCATCCGCTAATTCTCCAATATGTTTGAAGTGTCTCTTTGGACCCGTCTGACCATCACCTGCCGCTCCTGTGTTTTCACCCATTGGCATAGCCTGGTTGTTCACGTTCATTAGAGTTGCCATATTATTTTCCTTCCGCAGGTGCTGATGCTCCTGCATTACCTTCAGGTTTTTGTTCCGGTGCCACTTTGGCTAAGAACGCCTGAAGTTTGTTATATAAGAATCCTACTCCTGCCATTTCACCGGCCTTGAATGCACCTCTTGTAGATGCTACATCAAGTATTGTAGAAAGATTCTTCAAGTCGCCGATAGATAAAGCAGTTGGATCCTGTTGTGGAGCCTGCGGATTGGCCGTCGCCGTTCCGGTTGCTTCGTCTGGCTTCTTCAAACTTTTCTTTTTTGCTACCATTTATTTTCTCCTATTAATCGATTAATATAATATACGCATATTATACTATAAAGTAATTATGGAGTGCAACAGTTATTTTTGATAGTTCTGAGCAATTCCGCTCAATGCAAACAGTGTTAGGTCACCAGGTTCTTCAAATCCTAGCACAGTGATTGCCCTAGATGAATTACCATCTGACACAACATCTTTGGTAATTGAATATCTGCCTGTGCAGTTTTCGTAAATCCATTTACGCATTTTTTCTACATCGGCCTCGTGTGCCTTTACCACAGTATTAACAAAGTGTGGTGGTAACATATCAAGTTCTCGCTTGTAAAAATTTTTAGGATTTATACGCATACTAATCGTTGTATTGGACAGTCATTCCCCATGGTGCTTCAATATCTCTTTCGTAAGGATTATTAATTAAGAATATTGTATCGCAATAATTCTCGTCACCCCATGTATTGAAAGGCCATCCATCTGTGAACATAACAAATTTCTTAGGCTCAATGCCTTCTTTTTTCATGTAGTCCCAATTACATTCAAACTCTGTACCGCCACCTGAACCCAATTTGTAATCTAATAATTCATCTGCGTTATCTGGTGTAAACACTTTTGGATTGAAGACCTCTGTATCAAAACTCCAAAGGTGTATTCTGTAATCTTTATATTGATCCATAATGTTTTTTACTTCTGTTAAAAACTCCCTGCATTGATCATTACTGATTGATCCAGATGCATCAAGAGCCAAACATATATCAATCATCTCGTCGTTGTTTTGGCCTGGAAGTATAGCAGACGTGTGCCATGACTTCCTGCTGGGTCTCATCCAAGTGTAGTCCGATTTCATTGTACTCATTATCTGTTGCTGAAGTATCTCTCTCCAGTCCATCTTTGGCTCTGTAAGATCTTTTACAAGTCTTTGTAGAGCACCTGGCAAATTACTAGCACCTGTAGATTGTGCGGCACTTACCATTGCTTCTTTTACTTCGTCTCTGATCTTCTTAAGTTCTTCTTTTGTGTAAACAGGCTTGCCACCTTTTGTGCCTTTCTTGTCTCCACCTTTGCCTTGTCCTTCACCTTCGCCTTGTCCCCACTCTTGGTGATCGTCCATCAGTTCGCCTAATTTTTCTAAAAATTTCTTGCCGTTCTTTTTGGCAGTTTTAAACAAGTCATCATATATTCTCTCACTTGCCCAGTCCTTGTACTTGTCATCTTGGAAGCCTTTGTTCTCACCTTTTTTACCTTTTGGCATCTCGCCTATGTTTGAATCTTTCAATATCTGGTTAACGGCATAGTCCGCCGCTATGTTCCAAAGTTGTGGATCCCTGTCACCTATCCTTACAAGCATATGTTCAAATACATTGTGTAGAACTTCGTGTCCAAACAAGAACTCTGCTTCTTTGGGTGTAAGTGAATCTATGAATTTAGTGTTGTAGAAGAAGTGTCTGCCATCTGTGCCTGCTGTCGGACACCAGTCATCTGCGTTGACAAGTTTTAATCTAGTTGCAAGGTTGCCAAAGAAAGGATGTTTCAATAACAAGGCGATCCTTGCTGTCACTAGTTTGTCTATTATTTTTTGTTCTCTATACTCCATTAATAACTCGCATAAATTACAAATCCTATTGCTAGGCAAAAGCCTATGATCAACACATGGTTGCCAAGGTTGGCCCAACTGTTGCCTACGTATTTAGGATTTTTGGGATCTATAATTTTAGATTTATCCATTATTTAGACTCCATAGCAGTAATGACGTACTTGCCAAACTTCTTATGGAACCTATCAAATGATTTCAACTTGCTAGGATCGAACGGAAGTTTGTAATTTGTAAGTGCAATCTTGGCACCCATCACAACCAATTCAGTTTCAAAGTTGTCCATCATGTAGTTGAAAAATCTATCAGCCTGTTCATTCCACTTCTTGTCCTTCTTCTCGTGTGCCTGTTGTAATTCATAACACAACGAAACAGTTAATGAATACATCGCTGATATCTCTTTAGTCTTAAGGTCTCGGACCTTACCGCTCAATATATCAGATGGGTTTGGAAGTTGACCGCTAATTTTACGATGATTCATAAACTTAACGGCCAATCCCTCTCCTACGCAACCTGCTACGAGGTCAGTGAGCGTACTTTCTGGCAGGTCATCTGATAGAAGTTGGCTTACGAAACTCCATGATCTTGGAGTTGCGAATGATCTACTTGATCCTCTAGGATCAAAATCATATAAATCTTGTTTGGCGAATGTGCAATAACCCACAACGTCTGCGTGGATGTGTTGGTTAGTTGCCCACTGCAACCAATCTTCGAAGTCCACTCTCAATTCAATGTGAACAAATCTGTTTGCCAATGGAGCCGGCATTCTGTAAGTGACACCTTTGTCACTGTCCCTATTACCTGCCGCTACAATTGAAACGCCTTCTGGTAGGTGATACTGACCCACTCTTCTGTTTAAAATAAGTTGATAAGCCGCCGCCTGTACTGCCGGAGCCGCCGAATTCAACTCGTCCAAGAATACAATAGCATTAGACTTGGGATCAGTTGGCAGTTCTGCCGGACTTGCCCAAACCATGTTGTTCTCTTTTGAATTGTAATAAGGGATACCTTTGATGTCTGTTGGTTCCCACAAAGGAAGTCTAATATCAATAACTTCTCTTCCTTCTGCATCTGCAATCTGTTTTACGATATCGGATTTACCAATACCTGGTGCACCCCACATCATTATTGGTCTTTGTAATTGAATACAATGTGTCAGTGCGGATTTCGCCTCGTTGGGTGAAACTGTTCTGTTTTGTGAGCCTACTGCGGCTTCTTTGTTTTTTGCTCTTGGCATTTTGTACACTCCTGTTTAAAATGTTTATAATACCATTATAGCAGGATAATGTTATGCGTCAACCTGGTAATTGTGGCTAAAAAGTCGCTATTTTACTGGTCTTTTTGCTCGTCCATCTTGCTCATTGCCCTAGCAAGTCCGTATTTTGTGATATCTCCGGCAAAAAGCATGAGTTGTAATGCCATTTTTTCCATAGTCACTATGATCTGTTTCTTGTCAACGAAGTATGGACAGTCAACAAATTCGTCTAACCAAAGGTATGTTTGGGGTGTGAATATGACTTTTGCAGGAAACTTGATTGTGTAGGTCTTGATGTCCAGTTTTTCTATGGCACTCAGTCCTTGCTTGGTCAAACGTAGCGATCTAGCCTGATAACTTTCACGTACATTTTGCCACCATGCGTAGTAACTGTTTTTGACTGTCTCGTCGTGTATAGGTTGTTCTAACAGTTCCATGAAGGTACGGGTGTATGCAGTCTTGCGATCCATACAATTAATTATCTAGAGAATTTTTCGCCGGATTTTAAAAGATAAACACCAAACTTGTCGGTGTTGTGTTGTGTGTTTAATTTCTTTGCTAAATTTTCTGCGTGGCCTGGGTTGGAAAAAGACACTTTCTTGTACTTTGGACCAGGGTAATTTGCCACCAAACTAGAGCTCTTTAAATTGATCGGTTTACCATCATAAAAAACCGCCCATATGCCTTCTGCCGCAAGGACTTCGTCCATTTTGTACGTTTTTTTATTACTGTGTTGGAGTAACACTGTGGGTTTTGGTCTGCTCATAATTTATAACTGTATTTACCAAAAATTGTATTTGCAGATTAAGATTAGAGACCGCTTATTTTACAGTTCGATATGACTATAGGTGTAATTGTTTTTTGTTATCATCTCTGACACATTTGTATCTGTCAACGGTTTGGCCAAGAGCACTCCGCCATACTCATCTTCGTGATCCCATTTTTCAAGTCCATAATTTTCTAGAAACCATGGTCTGAAAGGTTCGAAAAAATCCCAAAACTCCTGTGGCAAGTGCATGGGCTCTCTGTCCTTCAAACATATAAACCAGTTTGGAATGAAAGTGTGGTGTGGCTTCATGACTTTCTTAACCTTGTCAGAGTCTGCAGGTTCGCCATCGAAGAAATAGTTGTATGGTTTTTTACCCGACTGCGAATATAACAGATAGATGTTGTCCTGAATCAAAGAATCACTGTAATATTTGTTGCATGGAAATTCCTCCTGCAACAGGCCTGCCTTGTCACTGTATGAAACAATATGCATGTGAGTCCATTTGTAGTGTAATTTTTCATCCATAGCACTTTCCGTTTGGTGTATCGCCTGATGGAATTCATATAGAATATGTTTTGATTCGTTCCTTGACATCCTATCTGCATGTTCCATGAAAAGTTCATGCAGTTTGTTTAGAGCCGATTGGTCTATTTGGTCAAACTTTATTGAATCAATGCCAGCGGCAACGCAAAATTCTTTGTATACTGTTTGTATATCTCTAGGTGCCTTTATACCTGAATCATGATCATGAGGTTTGATTTTTCTAAGATGTTTCATTGCTTTGTACCACTTGTCTGCAACCACGTTGTCCGCAAGTTCGTACATCACTTTAAGATCATTTTTGGTGTTGTTGGTCAACACTACGGTAAATGTTATATTATTTTTTGTTGTCAAAATCACCGCCATCCATTTCGATGTTTATAGTCTGTGATTCTCTGGCAGTCTTCAGTGCTTCTATGATATCTTCTTGTATAGTGACCATTCTAGTCATTACCTGACTCAGGCTGTCTGCTAGTTGGTCGGCCTCTTTGGCCTGAATGACTATCTGTCGCTCACCCTTTTGCCTAAGTGTCCGTATCCTACCTAATAGGTCTTCAATAGGTCTTGTTTGTATCTTGGAATTCTTTGACTGCATTGTTTAATACCTGTTGCATTTCTATTTTTGTTTTCATTGGTCCTTTAAATTCATATCTTGATAGTGTAATCATTTTAGGACAATATGCTTTACGCCATCCTTTTTCAAAGCAAATTATGTAATACCCTGCACAGAATTGACTTTTGCTTTTTGGTGTTTTTGTATATACTGGCAGTTGTTTCTGCACATCAAACATAGGATTGTATGGATGTTGACTACAAGGGAAACCATGCACTTCAAAATTATCTTGTTGTATCTCATCTTCTTTGTTTGGGGAATTTGACTCTGCAAATATATCAACTCCAAATTTTTTGACAAGGCTTTCAGCATTTGCATAGACTTGCGTCTCTTTTTCTGCTTTGTTTAGGTAAATCCAACCGTTGTTATCTTTTTTTTGTAAAGTTCCTAACTTTTGGCCGTTCTCTTCTACTATCCAGAACTTGTCTTTGACTAGGGTTTTTGCTCTTACTGTCATGCTTCTAACCTCGCATTAAAAGGCTCAACGTACATTTGCGCCTGCTCACTAATCTTATTTAGGTCGTACTTGGCACAGAACCTCATAAATCTGATTCCTACCTGTGCAATATTTTTTACTTCGGCTTTTGCTTGTGATATTGTTTGGTCCAATTCCTCAATAATTGCTTCTGGCTGTGCATGAAGGTCAACTAATAGTCTATTACGTTCATAATCTTCTAGAACTCTGTGTTCTTTGCCGTCATGATCCACCCATTTACTCAACATAAGGTTGTTCCATGTGTACCCTTTTTCCTTGCGATCCGCGAATGCTTCTTGTAAACCTATCTTATTCTTTGTGCCCTTTGTACGCACACCTGGGTATGCCGAAAATATGTTATCACTTGGGTCACCTCTCATTGCCTTTTCAAATATAATCCATTCGGTGTCTGGTGCACCCTTAGGTGCTTTTGTTTTTTTGTCTATCACTGTATTACCCTTCTTGTCAAACCAACCCTCGTGGGTCAATGTCTGTTCTGTAACACCGTTGTACTGTTTCACATTTTTATTCACAAGTTGATTTAGATCCTTGTCTGTGCTTATAATCACATGTTTTTGATCAGGATGTTTATCTATCCAACGGGCAATTAGGTCATCTGCTTCTGCCCTTGGATTTCTTAACACTGTTACATTTGTCTTGGTCTTTATGAAGTCACAGAAGTCATCGTAGCACTCCCAGAATACTTCGTTCTCCTCTTTTTCTTTCTCAGTCATAGCATCTGCCATTTCTTTTCTGTTTCTTTTGTATGGTGCATAATGATCCTTACGCCATGATCTACCTTCAAGACAGAATATAACATGAGTGCCATCGAAGTCCTGCCATGCTTTCTTTATGGAGTTCATCATTATGTGTATGGCCATTCCCACCTTCTCAGAAGTGTCTCCCCTGATCACGTGTCTGGCTCTAAAGAATGTGTTGGCTGTGTCTACAAGAATATGTGTCATTACGACACCTCAGTTTTGCCGTCGTCTCTCCTGTTGATCTGAACGTAACCAGATCCAGTGACGTCAATACCTTGTTCATTTCCAATAGTTCTGCAAAGTGTTTGGAACCATCTGTCCACTATCTCTTCCTCAGTTTGCCCTTGATAGCCTGATTGTTGTAACATATTCACGAACTCATCATTCCAATCTAGTTCGAAGAAACCATTTCTTGGGTTTTCAGGATTCACATTCAAGTTGAGAACTTTAACCATTGGTTCTTGACTTTTTTTAGAATCTTTTTTATTTTTCTTAATTGTAGTCTTTTTTGTTTTCTTTACCTTCATAACATTATTATACTTTATTTTTACCTCCTAGTCTACCTATGTTCCAATAGCATTACCAAATAGATACACATGGACTCTTGCGGCCACATTATACCCTTTCTTGAATGCCTTCTCCGCCACTTTACCAGCCGTTGCTGTCTGTTCTTCTTCCCTAGCACCTGTTGGCATCACCCAGACTGGCCAATCTACACCAGCGTCTCTGAATTTCTTGATTGTGCTTTCCATTTCGTCCCATTCCTTGTCTGCGGATCCAACAACGAATTTTAACTGGCCTGCTTTGGATAGTTTGTAGTATTCGGCCACGTTCTCAGGCTTGATTGCTTTTTCTGTTTTCTCGCCCGACACCGTGAACAGTTTTGGACTTACACTGAAGAACACTTCTGTGTCTATGTTTCTTACCCACTCCTTAAAAGGCTCTTTCAATATCTGTGTGCCATTTGTTTCGAATGTCATAGACCCTGGAAGATTATTTCGTTTTTCAAGTGCCCTGTATATTCCAACTACTGCGGCCTGTCCTGTAATCATCAAAGGCTCGCCACCTGTGAAACACAGATGCTGATGTTGTTTAGAAAACGGATGTAAAAATTTACCCTCTGGATTTGATTCTGTCTTTATGATGTCAACAAGTTTGTCTGCCAACACAGTGGGAGTCTCCTGTCCCATAAGACCTTTAAATTTTTTTGCCCATGTGTAAGAACTGTCACAGCCTTTGTCCCACACAGGCAAGTCCTCAACACGTTTTACACTTGACACATCAAAATTCTCAAACGGCAGTTCATATGTGCTTGGGTCCGTTGGATCTTTTTGACCGAAGCCATTGCATTGTAAATTGCAAAGGAAGAATCTTATCCATGCGGTTGGAACGCCTGTGTAGTGTCCTTCACCCTGTATGCTGTGAAATATTTCAGAATAGTAATATTTTTTTTCTACTTTTTCCATATCTCCGGATGACTGTTTTTCATTGATTCAACAATCTCTTCAACTGTCCAACTGCCTTTCATACGTTTCTCTAACTCAGGATCTATTGGTTTGTTTTCTTGCACTTTTGGTTGTTCAATTTTGATATCGTCTGGATAATCTCTGTACAGAAAATGCTGTATTGTTTCAACATCAACTAGTTGGTTGAATCCAACGTGTGACTCCTCTATATTCTTTTCATTTCTTATAACAGAAGTCATTGCATCATCTAGTTGTTGCATATTATCAAACTCCATCATTATGTGAAACTCTGGAAGATTCATTGATCTGAATCCTAGTTTTGCTCTTGTAAGTCTATAGGAATTCATTCTTTTCATTTCAACCATCTGGTCGAGAAATTTACGCATCTTTGTTGTAAACTCCATTGCGTTTACATCTGCATTATGATCTGCGAATATGTGATAAATGTCAGCCAAAATAATCCTCCATTGTCCCTTCTCTATATAGGTCTTGTGTTATGCAATGTATTCCACCATCCCAAAAAAACCTATGCCTAAAGTTGAATATTATTGGTTCAACCTTGTGTTTCTTAAAAAATTCAAATATTTCTTTATTATAATTGTTGCATATAATTGTGTTTTCGTCAAGTTGCAACATATTGACATCAAACACAGTTTCTTCTACGTAACCTACCCAATCGTTCAGCCATGTGTTTACAAATTCTATCAATTGATCGTTATGTTCTTCTCCCTTTAACCACCATCTGCCACCTACTTTTTTTCTTATTTTTCCAAAATCACTTACACTGTTCCAAGATTGATCTGGTATGTACAACACGTCCCATCCTGGAAATGTTTCTTTGTAGTTTTGTATATCGTGCAATGACACAATGCACCCTGGTTTTACTATGCACATCACAGCATCTGAATGATAACCTCTATACGTGTGATGAACGCGGAAGCCTTGTTGTTGTAAATCGTCAAGTATCTCCTTGTACATCTTTGGATAGCCATCGACTAACCCGTTGCTTTTGTCTCCCTCGTGATGATCCCAAAATATGTCTTTGCCCACTCTCATTATGTTAGCACTTGATACTGCACTATCGATCTGTTTTAAATATAAGTTTTTCTTATCTATACGTTTGATAATATCTGTATAACCTTTCCTACCATCTGCAGTACAAGAATAAAATTTTTCACCTAACACAGCAAAACTATCTCTAGGCATCATAGGAGGTCTATAGATGTTCTGCAATGATTGTATTTTTTCCATGTTTAATTCTGGTCTATAAGTTTGCACACCTGCATCTTGCAATAATTTAACAAGCATCTGATAGTCTTCCTCAGTTTCTTCTGCAATACGTTTCAAAGGATCCATTATTTTTTTGTTCTTGTATATAGGTAAGTCATGAAACCAGTCTGCTTGAAATCCTGACCCAATTATACAATGTTTCAATGGGTGAAAGTTTGCATAGGATTTGATAGGTATCTTATCCAAAATAGTCCTCCATGGTTCCTTCTCTATATAAATCCTGTGTTATACAATGTATTCCACCGTCCCAAAAGAATCTATGTCTTGGGTTGAATATGATTGGATCAACTTTATGTTTTTTAAAATAATCAAATACATCTTTATTATAATTGTTACATATGATTGTATTTTCGTCAAGTGACAGCATGTTGACATCAAACACAGTTTCTTCCACAAAACCTACCCAATCATTTAACCAGGTGTTAACGAAGTGAATTAATTCATCGTTATGTTCTTCTCCTTTTAACCACCAACGTCCTCCGACCTTATCTTTCATCTGCATGAATGAACTTAATTTGTCCCAGGACTTATCTGCGACATACTGAACGTCCCAATTCGGAAATTCTTTTTTATAATCCTGCACATCGTACATAGATACTATACATCCTGGCTTAACAACACAAAATTCAGCATCTGTATGATGTCCTCTGTGAGAAAGGTGAACCCTGAATCCTTCTTCAGTCCAGAGTGTCTTGTACTTTTCTATCAAATCCTTGTCCATCTTATTTGATATATCCCACCATATATCCTTTCCAACTCTACAAATGTGTGCAGTAGATATTGGTTCTAACCCTGCCTTTTCTATTATAAGATTTTTCCTGTCTATCTGTTTCAACACATCTGCATATCCTTCTGATATCCCACCAACTGCATAAAGTTTTTCTCCAAGAACTGCAAAGTGATCTCTTGGTGCCATTGGAGGTCTATAAATGTTTTGTAGAGATCCATACTTTTCCATATTCAACCTGGCACGGTAAGTTTTGATATTGGCTTCTTTCAATATTTTTTCAAGTGTCTCAAAATCTTCCTCGGTTTCTTCTGCAATACGCCTTAGGGGGTCCATAATTTTATTATTTTTATAGATGGGAAGGTTTCTGAACCATTCTGCTTTGAATCCAGATCCGATCAAACAATGTTTCAATGGATGAAAAGTTGCGTAGCCTTTTATGGGAATTTTATTTTCTTGTTTTGTCATTTTTCTTGTCCAGTCTAACTATGTTATCTGTCTTCAAATGACCAACACTTTCTCGTTGTATATCGTTGTGTCTGAATTCCGCCCAGTACAATTCAAACGCAACACCGTCTTCCAATCCCTCGAATGAGTGATATAGTCCTGGTTTTACGGCTGTGTAGTCACCGGCTTTAAGTATAGTTTCGTCTATCAATTCATAGTCCTTCTGCCATACACGGATTTTCATCTCGCCTGACATCACGTAGAAACCGTTCCATTTGTATTCGTGTTTGTGCTTTGAACACGTGCCACCTTTTACAAAATCTATCCTGTGGAATTCGCAAGAACCATTTGCTTCAATGAGTTCTGTTTGTCCCCAAATTTTACCTGCTTTGTTTCCCATGATGTACTTTTAATTATATATGTATTTAGATATTTTGTCAATGGGGGAGAAAAAACTCCCCCAAGAACTCACAATAGTGTGAATGCCACAACAGCCGTCACGGCTAATATTACTGCAATAATACCGGCGCCTGTGTATATTTTGTCTTTCACACTATTTCTTTTTGCCTATAACTTGTAACCTGTTTAATAGGATACCATATGCTGGTAAGAATACTATTAGACCAACTACAATTTTAGTCAATGTGTTGTTTTGTGCAACCACGTGCCAGTTTGCACCAATCCACGATAGGTTACCTTCTGCGTCAAGCGAACCTGCGAACGCAACATAAAAGAACGAGTATGTATCAATTATGTTTGCCGCGATAGTTGAAAGTGCCGGAGCCGCCCACCAATTGTCCGATCTTTCTCTGATTGCTTGGAACACGTACACATCAAGCATGGTACCAATAGCATAAGCGGTACCACTTGCAAATCCTACTCTGTATGCGTGTGGGTCACCCAATGCCAACAGTACAAGTACTGATGCAACGATTGCCGGAATGATTGCCATTGCAACAACGGCCCTTCCTGCTTCTTTGCCAACCAACCTAACTGTCAAGTCAGTTGCTACTACAACAATCGGAAATGTGAATGCCGCCGCCGCTAGTGGAAACGATCCAAACAATGGAAGGTCCGCTCCGGGGAATAAATCAAATCTGATTGTTACTAGATAATTTGATAAGGCAATTACTGCCGTGTGTAAAATTACTAGATTTCTTACAAGTGTTTTATCTACACCTGCCATTAATGTTTTGAACATTAAGTCCTCCTTAAGGTTTAATTAATGTATGCTAATTGTACTATGATTACCGCGATTGTGTCAACACAACCTTTAGTTTATTTGTCCCACTCTTCCCATGGAAATACTATCCAACTGGGCACTTCGTCTTTGTTGATCTCGTATCCATGGTAATCTACTTTTACTTCTGAAGGTTTGTTATGTATAAGTGCGGCAAATTTTATTCGTTCTTCATGTTTGCCAAAATTTTCTTCTATATACTTGAATGTTGCACCAGAATCGTTTATGTCATCTATGATTAGTATTTTCTTTTGAAATGCAAATGCTTTTTCTAGCACACTTAGGTTTGGTTTTGCTTTATGGTCTCTTAATCTTATATCTAGCACTTCGTGGGCAGTGTTTAGTCTGTGTGAAAGATATACTCCCGGTATGCAACCTCCCCTATTAATTCCTAGTATAATGCTTGGCATCCAGTTGGAGTGCACCATTTTATCTTCTATTTGAATTAATGCATTACGCATCTGTCCTGTTGTAAAATAATTCTTCTTAACTTCCATAATAATAATTTAAAATACCTAAAGAATAAATTGCTAATGATACTGCGTTTAAAACTATTAATGATCTGTCGTGCCACAGCATACCAACTATTAACCAACCTATAAATCCTAAATTTGCAATCCATAAATTCACAGGAAACATATTTGCAGAAGTGAAAAGCATTGCCACAATCAATGTGATACTACTTGCCCATTTGATATACCATGATAGGTCACCTCGAGGTGTAACTTTTTTGTAAACTCTTGATGAATTAAGGGCCTTGATCTTGTCGTCAAGTTTTTCTGTTATAGGTTCGATTGGTTTATTTGTCGTATTTTTCATATATCCTGTTTATAACATTATTTGTAGTCACGAAACTTGCACACTTGGGCATATCTTTCAATCTTCTTGCACCTATGTATGTGCAGGCACTTCTTACTCCGCCCAGTATATCTTCTACTGTGTGTTGCACAGGACCTCTGTACGGCAGACTTATTAATCTGCCTTCATTGCCTCTGTATCCATCTTTACGTTTGCCATGTTTTTCTCTTGCACGATCCGAGCTCATTCCGTAAAATTCTACTTTGCCGTCGACTATTTCCTGCTCTGACTCGTCATGGCCTGCCAACATGCCACCTATCATTACCATGTGGGCACCGCCACCAAATGCTTTGGCTATATCTCCCGGGTACACACAACCTCCATCCGCCATTATGTGTCCATCTACACCGTTGGCCGCGTCAGCACAATCTAATATCGCACTGAATTGTGGTACGCCAACACCTGTCATTGTTCTTGTTGTACATACTGATCCAGGACCAATACCAATTTTGACAACATCAGCACCGTTGATAATAAGTTCTTCTGTCATTTCAGGGGTTACAACATTTCCTGCAACAATAATTTTTGTAGGATATTCATCACGTACCTTTTTAATAAAATCCACCATGTTCTGGTGATAGGCGTTTGCAACATCAACAGTGATCATTTTTATGTCAGGAAAACTTTTCAATACATCTTGCATTGTCTTCCAATCCTGTGCTTCCTTATCCCACATAATATTTGTGCCTGTGCAAACCGATACACTTTGTAACCTTACACCACTGCCAACTGCTTTCCGCCATTCTTCTATGCCGGTAGTTTTTGTGATCACAGTCATCATTTTGTACTCTTGCAATACTTTTGCCATTGAGAAGGTTCCAACACCATCCATGTTGCTCGCAAAGATAGGCAAGAAGTTCATCTGTTTGCCAGAGTTCCTAAATGTAAAGTTACGAGTCATGTCTACATCTTTACGTGATGACAATGTAGAACGTTTTGGTTGTAGTAGCACGTCCTCAAAATTCAATTTTGCGTCGTAATTAATCCTCATCTTCTTGTTCCTTTGTTTTGCATACTTCTAAAATACTTTGATAGTGTTCCCATGCCTGTTTCAGTGCAGGATATTTTTCTCGCATATCCTCTTCTGGGTTTCCTAAATCTAAATCTCCAAAACTGTAAGTGAAACTGGTGTCTAGGTCTCCACCGTATGTTATTCCTTCGCTGAATCCCATCTCCAATTGTTGGTCTTTTTTAGATTTGCTAGTCATGTCCCTTCATACTCATACAGATTTTGTAGAATTCATCTCTTGTAGCAGGATCTTCCTTGAATGCACCCAACATAATTGCAGTTGTCATGTCTGATTCGTGTTCTCTTACACCTCTGTGCGTCATGCAGTGATGTTCTGCTTTGACCACTACTGCAAGGTTGTCAGTCTTTGCATACTTTTTCAATTCATCTGCAATCTGTGTTGTCATCTCTTCTTGTATCTGCGGTCTCTCCACGATGTGATGTACGATCCTGTTGAATTTACTCAATCCAATAACTTCACCATTGGGAATTATACCTACCCAGGCATTACCCACAATGTTCTGGAAGTGGTGGGCACACGTTGATCTAATTGATATTGGACCACTGGTGTACATACTCTTGTAACCCATGTTGGGAAAACTTGTAACCCTTGGTGCTGGTTTGAACCTACCACCAAATGTTTCTCTTATGTACATCTTGGCCACACGTTTGGCAGTTTCCTGTGTGTTGTGATCGTTTTCTGTGTCAATCACAAGGCTGTCTAACACGCCTTGAAGTTTTTCTTGTACCTCTGCCTGCAATAGGTCCATCTCACCGTCCTCTATGAATTCTGAGATGTTGTCATTGGAGTGGAATCTCTTGCCTGCCTTCTGCAATCTGTCTTTTATCTTCTTACTGATAGGTCCTTCCGGAACCCAACTGTCTTTTAAGGAGTCGTCCATTATTCTACGTCCAATCTAACGATATGTTTTCTCAATGCTCTAACCAATTCTTCAATTTTGTCTATCACGGCAATCATGTCTCTGTCTGTGATATATTTAGATCTTTCTTTCAACTTGTCATATTCTTTGATTGATATTTGCACCATAGGACCATAGTTGTCTTTGTGTCCCACACTCTCATTTTCCATAGAGGCGTCTAGTGCTCTTTGCTTTTCTTCTGAGTCTGTCATTGTATCTCCTTCTTGTGAGTCTTGTTATACCATTTTACAGCAGTTGCCACCACGTTGTCAATAGAACTCTGTGCTGGTTCCCAACCTAAAATGCTTTTTACCTTTGATATGTCAGCGACCAGGTATGCTGGATCTCCCGGTCTGTTGTCATGTATCTCGATGTTCATAGCGCCTGCATGTTTCTGCACAGCATCAAGCAATTCTTTGTTAGACGCAGGTGCTCCTGATCCTAAATTGAATACTTCTGACACTGAATTGTCATTGGCATAGTTCAACGCCTTAACGTGTGCATCTGCAAGATCCATTACATGGACATAATCTCTTACACATGAACCATCTGGAGTGTCATACTTGTCACCAAACATCTTGAACGTTTTACCTTGTTTGGCGGCCGCCACTGCAAGTGGTATTATATGTGTTTCACGATCTCTTAATTCTCCTACTTCTGCATCTGGATCGGCACCAGCCGCATTGAAATATCTTAAGCCAACACTTGATAGTCCATATGCTCTCAAATAATCTTTGCATATCATTTCCATCATCAGTTTACTGGCTCCATAAGAACTAATTGGTTTTGCCCAGTCAGATTCTTTACACATTTTCAATCCTGGATCACCATAAGTGGCCGCACTAGAACTATAAACAAATGTTTTCACACCACACTCTATCAACTTGTCTAGAAGTACAACAGTTGCAATAACATTGTTCTTATAATATTCCGATGGATTTACCACTGATTCGGACACAGAGGCACTGCCGGCAAAATGTATACAACTTGTTACATTGTATCTTTTTATTATCTCGTCAAGCCTGTCGATTTCCTGTGGTAGATTTATATCATATGATGGACCAAATGAAACAGGTTTGTGTTTTAATCTTAGATCTCTGTCTATGGTTATTGGTGTGAATCCGTTCTTGACCAAAAACTTACAGGTATGTGAACCCACATATCCGGCTCCGCCCGTGACTAGCACTGCCTTGCTCAGACCTTTAATACTTGGGCTCTGATACTGGTGTTCTATAGTGTTGTCCATCTCTTCTCCATTGTTCACCCTTGCCTGTCATGATGTCTAACATTCTGTCGATTGTGCCGTTTGTCCAATCTGATATTTGACCCATACTAGGGGATGGTTTGCTTAATAGTAATTCTAACTTGTTCATTGCATCTTCCTGTGACCATGGCACATACAATCTTGTGTGGTCATTTGCAAATACTTCTGGGAAAGATCTGTATGCCGGAAAAAGAACATTACAGCCTAAAGCATCTGCTTCAGACACAGTGTTAGATGTCCAGTCCTGTAAAGCACAATTGAATAGTACTCTCGAATCAGCAAGTATATTGTAGTAATCATTTTTTTTCAAATTTTCATGAATTGTAAGTAATCCTTCTTTTTCTAGATATTTGGCTTCTTTCACGTAATAGTCATTGTTTGATCTCAAAGGACCACCCTGACATATTGCAAATTCTGTCTCTGGATGTTTCTTTTTATATGCTTGAATTAGATCCATAAAGAATTGTGGTTGCTTCTCTTGATCCCATCTTGCACCAAAAACCACTCTCTGTTTTCTTTCTATGAATGGCTTCTGTTCTACTCTACCTTGAACCTCTTCTTTTCCAAAACTCAATCCTGATATGTTGTATATGGGTGCCTTCCAGTTTGCTATTCTCATGTTTGCCACCATTTCTTCATTGCTGGCCAATATTACAACATTTGGAATCTCGTTGCACATCTGCTCGTATAAACTCATCCATTTGCTCATACCCCATACGTGTACGAAATCATCAGGATCAATTGCCTGTGCCAGACAACGCAAGTATATTGTTGGTCTGTACTTCTCAGGTGTCTGTTGTAAAATATAAGGAAGTGATTCCATTCCTGGTTGGAACATATCCTCAAAGAAAATTGCGTCCTTACTTGTGATCTCTCCTGCCTTCAGCATCTTGACCAAGTTCATCATCTGGCTCATGCTGAAATAACTTCTGCCATGTGCATCTAGCACCTGTCCTGTTACTATTGCTTCTGAATCATCTATTGTTTCGCCTGGAACAATTTCATACTTCACGCCACGTTTGTCATATGCTCTTTTTGTCCAGTCAGTCAATTGAAAAGTGTATCTTGCTTGATAAGATTCTAATCCCATGTAAAATATCTTCATACGTTTATTATAACTCCTTTAATCCCATTTGTCACTGAAATCTTTATACAAACTATATTCTGCTGTAAGTTCATCTCCGGCCTTGATTGTTTTGGTAGTCATTAGGTAATGTACTGGTAATTGATGCCAAAAACCTTTTACATTCCTACAATTCGGATTATCTGAATGATTGTAAAATGCTCCTAAGGCAGTTCTAATTGCTCCATGTGGAAAATTTTTATTCCGAATATGCACTATTCCTAACACAACGTCAGCGTCGAAATCCTTTGTTGCAAATAGTCCGAGACCCTGCACATCAGATTCCCTCACAGTCAATCCGTCTGGTAATGGTTTATACATTTCCCCTTTTTGCTTTAAGGTCTTTCAAGAATTCCAACATGGTTTTTGCATCTGATACTTCAAATGGATCATTGTCTTCACTTGAATTGTTTTGTCCTTCTTCAACAAACTGTTTTACAATAGTTCCGTTTTCGACATACATAGAATATCTCCATGATCTCATTCCGAAACCCTGTGCCGGTTTGCTTACAAGAAATCCTGCACCTTGTGTAAAAACACCTTCACCATCTCCTATTGGCTTGACCTTCTTGATATCTTGATTTTTAAACCAAGCATTCATTACAAAAGCATCGTTTACTGAAAGACAGTAAATTTCGTCGACACCCTGTGCTTTGATTTCATCATACAGTTCTTCATAACCTGGCAACTGCTGTGAACTACAAGTGGGCGTAAATGCTCCTGGAAGTGCAAAAACGACAATTTTCTTGTTATCAAAAATTTCAACTGTGTCTACGTCTTTCCATTCACCACCTATAAATCCGCAACCACCTACTGCTGTGTCGTCGCCTGTTCTAGTTTTAAAATTTGTGTATGGTACTTTCATTTATGTTCTCTCCTTTATAAGTTTTACTGTTCCTGTGTTTGTATGTTTTATTTTGTGATTATTTTGAATGGCAAGTTGCAAGAACGATTCGTATTTGTCTTCCTTAACCATAAGTGTAATACAATCTTCAAGATCGTCCCCTACTTCTTCGTATCCTGCGTATGCCCAGATAAAGTCCTTGCCATACTTCATGCCAAGATTACCTGCCGTTGTGCAGATGTTTGCCACCGCATCAACTGTATCATATCCAGCATTCAAGCCACCACCCTCTACGGGTAAATGTCCCATTCTAGTTGTTGCTCGTTTTTGTTGTATATGAATCTCTTTCATTATATTCCGCCCATTACTGGCACTTCGTAAACCGCATGGCTTCCATTTTCACCATCTTCGCTTACGTCTATTTCAATTTTTCTTCCTGGATATCTTTTTGCTATCGCTGTGTATAAATCATCTGATATCATTTCACAAGATTTAAAATCAAGTTTCATTGTGCCATCTGCATACATATTTTCCATCCATCTTTTGAATTGTATGAACTCTATGTCCCTGTCGTCATGAAACACTTCTATGGCCACTTTGAAGTGGAATATGTGTCTGTGTGGATATCCTAGAAATGATACATCATACATATCACCAGTTTTTAATTTTGGATCGTCCAACGCCGCTGGATATTTGTGGATACCTTCTTTCCTGAATGTAACCCATATCATTTTTGATCCTTTTGCCGCTTGTTCCTTTAGTGCTTGTTCTCTTTTAGTCTCAACATCTGGAACATTATACATGTCATCTATTACGTTGCCCATTGTTTCTCCTCTATTGGTTCGTCTTGTTTGTATTCTTTCCAAGATGTGAATCCTGCTGACTGCTTGAAATGATTCATGCTCATCGTCCAAACTCCTGGATTAGTTTTGTTGAAATCGACATCATCAACCTTTATGCAAAGTTGATCATCTTCTTCACTATTTGGAAATATTACTGAACAGAATGGAATGAATTTTTCATTGTTCCATAACATATTAAATTTTTCTTTTACTTCTTTGTGTATGCTGTAATCATAATCAACAGTTACAAAATAACCGTCCTCGATAAATTTTTTCATTTGTGCCAGTTGCATTCCGTGGTTATGCATGTATGTTCTGTTTGCACCATAGTAAATGGCTTCTGCATTTACCTTTTCCGCAATTTCTTTAATTTTATGAAATGTTAAATCGTTTCTTGCTAGGAATAGTGTCTGTTTGCCATATGCTGGAGTGTGTTCTACTTCCAATCCTGAAAATATACCTATACTATCACTCTTGCCTGTTTTGTAATCTCTGTCCATGTTTCTATTATACTACAAATTACTTGTTTGTCAAACCAAGTTTTGCTTTTGCTGAAGCGATTGCGTCCTTCGTTGCCAATTTGGTTTTCTTCAAACGCATCAGTATTTGTTTGCTTTCATCACTTCTATCTTTTTTCCTATCTTTGGTAAGTTCCTCTACCTTCTTATTTAGATAGGTGTGATGGTCAATCAACTTTTTTAGCCTTTTGTTTTTCTTAAAGTTACCAGTTGCCATGCTTCCTCCTATTCGAATAATGAACTGAAATTGTTTGTGCCTTTACCACCGCCTGTTGCTCTTGCCCATCTGTTGCCTCTAATGTCTGCCAAATAACTTGATGCATTGCTTATGACTTCCATGGGGGTCTCACTTGTGAATACTTCTTCGACTAGGGTGTTGAAATACAATATATTCCTAGGAACGTATATACTTGGCTCGTCAGTTTTGTCTGACGCTTTTGTTTTCCGCCAATGTTTTACTTCTGGTCTGTATTTGATTGATTCGATATCATTTAAATCATTTGCTATCTGTATCGCTCTGATTTGATTGTATACGTTGTGGGCCATCATTAACACATAACTGAAACTGTCCCAACTGGTTGCACCAATTTTACCATTCTTGTTTAGATCCTTCTCACCATACCAACACACGTCCTTCATCTTCAATCTACGTCCGACACCGCTATCGAATGGAAATTGTATTTCGGAACCTTTCAATTTCTTGTCATCCGGCGCCTTGTCCATAACGAATGAGAATCTGTCATTGGCAAATGAGTTGTGTGTGTAAACAAGTCCGTTCGCTGTTGATAAAAATGCTGATGCACTATCAAAACTTATTGTGAAATTTGGATTGATATGTTTTCTAACCTGTCGCTGTACCTGTGTAAGATAACACCCCCAATCCATCTGTGATGTACCCAGTACGTGCATCCAATCTTTGCCGTCAAGTTTCTTTTCATCTCTCATTATGATTAGGCGTTTGAGCATTACTTCCATATCACACATATTGATACCACCCATTGCCCATCCTTCGAATTCGAAATCTTTTACAGCATCATACCATATCTGTGCAGTGTTCCAATCGTCGCCTTGTAGCACGTTCAATAGTTTAGTTTGTCCTAATCTATTCTTTTGAAAAAATTTGTTGTTGTATATTGTTCCATCTAGTGTGTCTTGAAAACTTTTCAACCCTGTTTTAGGACTGTTCAAATCATCTGCCGCCCATGTTGGTACGTCTAGTGTCATTGCCCAATCGCTTGTCAGTTCTAGCCAGTTCAGTATATCAGATCTCACTTTGTTTGCTTTGTTACCTTCAAAGTCTTTCCAATCAAATTTGATTACACCTTTGCCGATTTGATATCCACCTGAGTCGCCTACTATTGTACTGAACTTTCTATCTCTGTTTACAAACATATGATCTCTGTCTGCAACCTTATCCATATCAAGACAGGCATGTCCTGCCGAATACAATGCGGTAGGATAAGTGAACATTCCTTTGTCTGGATTTATAAAGTTCAATGACTCTACCCCGTGTTCGAATGTTTTAGGAATTCTTTCTTCGGCTATGTGTTTGCCCTCTGATACTCTTTGTTTTGATATGAAAGTATTGTAAAAGTTCGAAATAGCAGGCAGGAATACAGCAAAGTCTCTACTTAACTCTCCTAAGTGTTCCTGCTTACTACTCTGTTCAGTCATTACTGCGCCTGTGCTGGTATAATATATTGATACTTGCCTAGTCCTGAATCAACAGAAACCATCATAGCACCCTCGTTTGAGAAGTGCAACATGACTTTCGCTGAATCAGATAGTTTCAAGATCTGCAATACTTGTCCTACCGGCCAACTCCAACCTTTGTTAAGAGTGCCCTTAACGTCAGTTGCAAACGTAAACTCACCACCATGTGATGCTTGATCTCCGAATGTGAATATCAGGTTTCCATCTTCGGTTCTTACAACGAATGAATTGTGTTCTGTGTTTGCTGTTGCCTGGAAGTTGAATCTTTGTACACTTGCCACTGTTGGTTCTATTTCAACGTCCCACTTAACTCCCTTAAACTTCACAGTCTTAAGTTTCTCGTTGATTATCTCAGCATTCATAAATCTGTAGTCGTTCTTAAAGTCACCTTTTTCATTCTCAAAGTGTATACCTGTTGGAACTGTGGCTCCATTTCTTTCGCCGGACAATACAGTTATCTTTGCTTTATCTTTGTACTCAGGACACTTTAAATGGATATCTAATTTACCCATCTGAGGCATACCAAACGTACCAGACATTTCCGCTTGTGGTTTGTGAAAAGACCCTTGCAAGATTACTGATCTGTCTTCTGCCATACTGTCGATATTGGTTTCTTTGTCATCACCAGTAATTTTAACAAGATCTAAAAATCCCAGTCCATGCGTGTGCTTAACGATGTCTTTTAAGATGTCTATCATAATGTCTTATTGTATAGTATATTTAGATCTTAGTCTAGTGTTATTTCAGAAACTTTGTATACAACCGGATTTTGTTTACCAGGCTTACGGAAAATGGCAAAATTGGCACCTGGCCTGAATTGACTCATTTCTACAACATCATAACCAGCAGATTTAATCATCTTGGTCATTGCATTTTTGTTGTTGAACGCCCAATAACCTCTTTTTGCATTATGTAAATCAACATCATAATGGCAGTCTGCGTATTGCAAAAATACATAACCACCCGGAATCAATATCCTTTTTATCAGTCTAAGATATTCCTCTATGTGCTTTTGTGTAAAGAACACAAATGTGTCCCAACTAAAGATAAAATTGCATGATGCAGTTGGTATTTTATGTCTATTATCTAGGCCCCAGTTGTTTTCATCGGTGTTGTACCATTTTATATATTTTTGGTGGCCTGGATTGAATCTTCTACGAACTGTCCTTTCAAACTCCGGTATTATGTCAAGGAAGAAATTTAATCGCCATGCTCTAAATTCTTTTGAAAATGTACCAAATCCCGGTCCAATTTCAAGACTGTTAAATTCAGCACCGTTTCTCGCAAATTGATATATTTTTGTTTGCACCATCCTGTATAGGAATTCATCGGTTACTGGTTTTGCTCTCTTCATTTCGACATCTTTCACAAACCATTCTGGCGTTTTATCATATCTGTTGATTGATTCCTGGTTATTGGCATCCACCGCGGTTGCTATATCACGCAGTATTTTTAGATTCGAATCTATTAACTTTTGTAAGTCTTCTTTTTTGACTTTTTCTAGTTTTTCAATTAGTAGTTTGATTTCTTCTATGCTCAGCATATGGTTATTTAGAAGTCAAATAGTTTGTTAAATGTATTTGTGGTTTCAGTTGATTGCACGTCCCACCCTAGCACTCCTATAAGATTATCAATTTTCTGATCTAGTATTGTTGATTCCATTGCATCGCTATCAAATGGCAATTCTTTGAACCATTCTGGTATACGCATTTCATCTACAGGATATGCAATACTAGTATAACCTAATGGATTGTTTTTCAATTTACAAACAATTACTTTTGCACCATCGGTGATAGGAAGAGAATACTTGTCTCCATACATTTCTCTGCATTTATTCCAATTCATACTTGCCCTCACATGTCCAGGCATATTCGCTCTGCCTTGTTTTTCTTCTGCTTCTGTGTACTTTGTCATATTGTTTGCTCTTTTTGGTGAACCTTTTTCCCAACCTGGTCTTGCTTTGAACTCTGCTCTGAATTCACTTATTTTTTCCAGTACTTCTGTTTCTGTTTTGCCTGTCAATACCATGTATAGTAAGTCACTTAAAAAATCCTGTACAAAAACAGGCGTATCACTACGTTTAAGATCTAGTCCCATGGCCTTCATTTTGCCTTCTTTGCCTTCCACATCTGTACGTTTGCCTTCCACGTCATAGTATAACACTGCATACCTTTTCTTTGTTATGAATAATCCTTTCGAAGCAACAAGTTCCCTGCCTGCTTTAATTACATCTCCTCTTGTTGTTGGACAATGGAATGCTTTGGTCATGAATGCCTTAAAAGATCCATTGACTTCTTCTGCAATTTTATCGTATAACCCAATTACAGATTCTTTTGTCCATGGTATCAATCCATCATTGATTTCTTTTTTCAATGTTTTATGTGCTGAAAAATACACTGAATCAGTATCACCATACACAACACTTTCACCTTTGTGATCATAGTTGCCTGCAACAATTTCGTTTACTTTGGCTCCCATGTGTTTTGTTATACATCTACCGGTCAAGGTGACTGATTGTCCTATCCTGATGTCAAAGAACCTACAGCCTGGATTAAGTATTGCGCCATACAAACTGTTCAAATTAATTTTTTTGACAAGTTGCCTTTTGTCCCAATACTCCCTTTCAATTTCATTATCGGCACAATCTCGCATTTTCTGTTGCATTTCCTGTCTTTCTGCATACCAACGTTTTAGTAATCCTGGAATAATTGCTTCATACTCGTATGTGAATATAGTACCATTCGCACTCAACATCCATTTGTTGTTGCCGTCGAATATAATATCATAAAGTTGTGCCGCACTCATCCTCACACTTGTTTTGTCTTCCCAGTCTACAATTATTTCTGTACCTTTTTCCTTATTCATTACTGCCTGATATTCCCAACTCCCGAACTGACTGTCCCATGCCGCCGCGAATGATTTCTTGGCATGTTTGGCTCTGTTTATTTCTGCTGATGTGATCACAGGTCTTATCTGTCCTACGATTGTTTCAGGACCCATGTTCAGTGCTCTAATGACAGATGGATACAGTGAGTTAATGTCGATAGAACCAATCCAGTCATGTATACCTTTTTGTGGAGTGGCAACGTATGCACCCGCGGCCGGTTGGTTCTCTTCTCCCTCTTTCTTGTATTTTCTACCAGGAACAATCATGCCACGTCTGTGTGTTTCGTTCACTATCGCCTGTTCAGTTACTGCAACCGCACCCATTGTAGTCTGAAGCAACACTGTGTTCTGGTGTGCAATCTCATTGGCAAGTTCTATAAACTTTAGTTTCTTCTCAAGTTTGGCCAATAGTGCAGTATCCTGCCTGTTGTATTCTATAAACAATCCAAAATCATTTTTATACAGGTTATCTAAAGAACCTTCATATATTGTTTTCTTTTCTCCAAGTTCATGTTCACCGATTGCATCTAGTCTGAAACTGTGTCTTTCCTCATATGTGTATTTCCTGTATAGTTCGAGCAAGTCCAAATGCACCCTACCCACAAGGTCAAAACTTAACTGTTCTCTGCCATACTTTTCAAACACTCTCCTCTTTGGTTTTTCGCCCCAGAAACAAAGTCGCCTTGTGTCATCACCACTCAACACTTTCTGTATCCTTCCAACAGTGTATGGAATATCATAACCCTCACTGTTCCATCCTGATAAAATATCTGCATCTTCTACTAGTTGCAAAAATGCATCAAGCATATCTTTTTCTTTTTCAAAAAGCATTGTGTTAGGAAAACGTTCTGTAAGCACCTTCGCATCTTGCATACTGATTGTTTTTGGCGGAACTGCTAGTGTGACCAGTTGATCCGTCCAACCCATGTAACAACTTATGGCAGTTATAGGCATGAACGGATCATCCGTTGTTGAATAACCTCGATCTGGATCGAAGTCAACCTCGATATCAAAAAACATAACATTCAGTTTTGGAGTTTCCTTACCTAGGTAGTTCTCCTCCAAGCATCTGAATACCGGATTGATATCATGTTCATAAAGTTGCTTGTTGGATCTTATCCTCTGCTCCTTGATGAATTCTTTGTTTGTTTGGCAAATTACCCTCTGCAACGGTTCGCCAGTCATTGACCTGTGTTTACCCCTAGCGTCAGGATAGTAGAACACATACCTAGCGTCATACTCTACGAACACACGTCCTTTTTTGGGATCACGTTCTACAACATAGATCCTGTCTTCGTCCTTTTTGTATAGTGCGTCTATATAACTCATTGTATGAATACCTTGTATAATCCTATTGTGTTCATAATTGTAAACCACCCTGTAAGGCAAGCGATCCAAACAAGTCTTCGTCTGTATCCTGCCCAACACATGGTGCTAGACCCTAGCCAGTACAAAGGAAACACTATACTCATTATAGGATGAGGTGATGTAAAAGTCAAGACTGCAGAACCCATTACTGTGACTATTACGGAAAACAGTTCTAGATAGAACGCAAAATTATCTGTCTTATAACTGTTTACCCAAAATTCTTTGAGTAATTTTATCACTAAAGTTTGCCGGCTGTGTTTAGTATGCTTTCCAGCGTGTCCATCTCGTCAGCGATGTTTTGATAGTTGCCTCTGTGTGCAACAGATATCGCCTTGTTGATAAGTGCTGGTTTCAATTCTAGTTCTTCTGCTATTGCTTTAACTGTGTCTTTCAATCCCGATCTAAGATCTTCTACCTCACCTAGTACCTGTGAGCCCTGTGAAATGATTTGGATTAATTTTTGTTTTTCAGCGTCATTAAAGTTTCTTACTGCCATTTGTTTCTCCTGTTGTTATTCAACAAGTATATAACAAATTTTGTATGAATGCAAATTATTTTTTCTTTTTGGTAGCGACGTTTATTGCTTTACCACGCCTATTTGGATTTGGATCTTTTCTTCTTTTTCTACGTGCCGCACTTGCCCTGCCTTTTTTACCTAGTGCGTATGCTTTAGACCTCGGTAAACATTTAGGCTTGCCTTCACCCTTGCTTTTGCCACCGCATGATCCTCGGATTTTTCCACCTGGACCCATTCGTACCCATTTGTCCTTGAACCACTTCTTAAGATTTTCATCTAATGATTCGTGTAGCACGAGTCCATGGCAGTTCACACAGAAGTCTACGTGTTCTCTCTTAACGCAGTTGGGCACACGTTTGCCGAACATGGTCTTCATGCCCTTCTTCTCGTAGCCTTTCCAACAACGTGTTCCTTCTAGAATTTCGTTTATCTTCATTACTTCTTACTCTTGTTGCCCCAATTGGCCGCGCCTTTTTTACGACACTGAACTAGAGCACCAGAGGCGTAAGCCGAAGGCCAAACTTTGTATCTTGATCTGACTTTGTGATAGCAGGCGTCTTTCTTCTCTGCTAGTTTTTCAAACTCTTCTAATGTGATTCCTGTGACTTCGTTAACTTTCATGTTACCACTTTCTACAAGACCAATATCTCGCTTTGGTCTTTGGTCCTGGGTTAGCACAGTTGTGACGTGCTCTAAAACTTTTTCTTGCTTTTGGATTGCTTTTTCTAATTCTCATAGTTTTTCTTTTTGCACTAGTACCGCCGTGTCCAAAGTTTACTTTCTTCACGTTTCCGGATTTTGGATCCTTCACGTACACTTTAAATTTCTTAACATCACCTCTCATTGGTTTATTAAGTGGCACTTTTCTGCCTCTGTATTCTGCGTCAAACAATTCTGTCTCGTCTTCTGGGAAACCTAATGGACCAAGCACTTCTTCGAAATCCTCGTCCTCTTCTATGTTGAATTCATCACCTTCTGGGAATGGCTCGTAAGATTCGTCTGTTGATAAATCATCTTCAACCTGTCCAAGTGCTGTAAGAGCCGATGTCTTCCTGTCGTCGTCTATTGGCAATTCTGCTATCCTGTCTTTCATAGCGGAAATGTCTAACATCAGTTTTGTGTAATCTATGTCGCTGTCTTTCGGTGCTTCGTTAGTTGTTGCGTTCACACCGTCAATCCTGCTTATTAAAGATTTCATGTCTTCCATTGTAATCGATTCTCCCATCTGCATTTGTGTTTTGTCTTTTGTGAATTGTGTGGTCTTAGTCAAGCCTCTGCTACCAGCACTTGCAGGTGACTGCACCTGTTTCTTAGCATCAACAACACCTTGGTCTCGTAGTTTCACAGTGTCGTCTATGTATTTGCCGTAGTTGTAAGGTATACCCGTCATATGATGTATTTATTTCCACAGCACCATCTTGAAACGTTCTTTGTCTATGCCAAAAAACTTTGTTTTCCATGCACTTTGCTCAAAAAATCCTAACGAATGCCACTCATCCTTGCGTTCTAGCATTGCTTTTGCCCTTTCATCCCAATCCTGATTGAGTAAAAATTCTTCCATTGATGCTTTCTTGTCTGCAATCTCGTTGTACTCAAAACCATCATACTCCCAATGCAGTAATTCAAAAACATTGCCTTCACGATCACAGTAGTCTATGCTGAAATCCAGTCCCCATTTTGGTTTCATTGCAACCAGTTTGTGGAAGTGTGGTCGATAGTCTGCCCAAGATTTAAGTTGTTGCAGGGCATCACCTGAGTATCCCTTTCTCTCAAACATCACGGCATGATTTACATGTGGTCCAGATTCCGGTGAATCGTCTGTGAACCAGGTCTTACGCAAAGTTATGTGTTCACCGTCCCTGTGTTTTGTGGTATTTTCACCATTGGCCACAGCATATAGTTGCTCTAGTTTGGTAAGGTCATAACCATTCTGGTCAAACAGTGCAACGGTGTCTTTAGGTGGACAGGCGAATACACTGCTAATACGTTCACTCCAATAAGGGTTCGAATTGAACTTGTTGTCGGTCAAGTGTAATTGCATACACTTATTTAATTTTTTAGATTATTTTTTTTCTGCGGGGTCTAGATCGTTTGTAAACTTATCTTCTGCAGGCAATTCAACGTCCTCGCCTTCGTCAAACTCAGGATCTAGCATTGGCACTTCGCCTGCTTTTTCGTCTTCGTCTTCTTCTTCTTTTTCTTCTTCTTTGTCGTCTGCTTTTTCTTCTCCCCTGTGAGGCTCAGATAAATTTCTTTTGTCTTGAGAGTCATCTGCTATCACTTCTTCCTCAGGTGCCTCTGCCTTTTCCGCGTCTGCTATTATTTCTGTAGTTTCTGGAGTTTTGACAAGAATGCTTTTTTGTTCTTCGTTGTAAACTGCTTCATTGTCTGAGAAAGTGTTGTATAGTTCAACAAGTTGAGATTCTTCTGCGTTTTTGATATATTCTGCGATATCTTTTTGCATAACTTCTCTAAATGATTTTGCGTCATAAGTTTGTTCTTCTTTTTGTTCTGCTTTCAATTCAGCAAGTTGTGATTCTAATTCAGCAATTTTATCTAGTCTTTTGCTTTCTTCAGTCACTGCTTTTTTAATGCTTGTTGCTAGTGAGTCATCTGCATCTGATTCTTTGATGGCTTTTGTTATGACTGATTCTGTTTTTGGTTCTTCTGTTATTGACTCAACTAATTTCTCTGCTTTTGCCGATACTTTTGGTTCTTCTGTGTATTCTTTGATTCCTGCTAGTTTGGCTATATCTGCCAATGAAATATCTTTATCATCTAAAACTTTAGGCTCTGATCTCGCGGCTTCCATCAATTCTGCTCGCTCTTGTTCTGGTGAACTATTGCTCATTTCCTTCAAACGAGCAACCAAGTCTGCAAAACTATTTTCTGTTGATTTATTACGTGCCATATGAAGTATTTATATTTGTTGTACTTTTATTTAATGCGTTGATCAAGCAGTATAGCAAGTTTTGACTCGTATGCCAATGCTTCGGTTTTTACAAATTTGCTATATTTTTCCTGCATACCTTTTACGAAACTGAGGTCTCTTCCAGATTCTAGTCTTACTTTGACTGCTGACAAGTCTTTTTTAATCATATCAGCAAGTTCTGTTTTGCCTTGATCCTGTGCTAATTCAAGTGCTGTCTCCATTGCCTGCACAGCCGGTATACTTCTGTCTATTGCGTCCTGTATCGAACCAACACCTGCCAATCCTGCCACCACAACACCGGCCATTGCTAGGTTACGTGCCCAGTCTTTGATACCTTCATCTAACACTGCTTCTTTTTTAGGCTTGCCGTGTTTGTTATGCTGTGCCCATGCTATGGCGTAAGGTGCTCCCTTGTCTTTGAATTTTTTCTTAAGTGCTTTAACCTGTTTCTCTCTGCCTGGAGGTGCTTCCTCATTATTTTTTCTTTGTTCTTTTGCTATCTCTTTTTCAACTTCGTTTACCCTCTTGGCAAGTATATTCATCATGCCTGGCTTTGTGTCCACATCATCTAACGAAGTTTCCCTTGCTAGAATCTCATCAATGTGTTTCTGCACTATACCAGCATGTCTTTGTAATATGTTTGAGTCTAATTCTTCCCTGTATGGATTAAGTTTCTGATATTCTTCGTAGTTGTGTACACCCTGTAGGTAATCTGCCGCCTTGTTCAATTTGCTCTGCACCCAACCCTCAAGGTCATCACCCTTGTCGATCATGTCCATCAACTCTATCGCATACTTGGCAGTGTGATACAATGTGCTTTTACTCATGTGTCCTTCGCCTGCGTCTTCCGTCATGCCACCATCATCGTATAGGCCGGCCTTCTCGCCCTGCATATAGCCATGCACTTTTTTTACATAGTCACCCGCAAGGTCAATTTTCTTTGCCACCCATGCCTCCATCTCCGCGGAGTCATCGATCATGTTGTGTATTTTTATTGCGTGTTTGCCAATCTTTAACAATTGGTTAAGAGCCATCGAAGCCTCATATGTGTCTGCTTCGACTGGCTGGTTGTGTAGTTCATTAATTTTCATCTTAATTAAATCCTACGTGTGTTACTTCTGGGTGTTGTTTCTTAATTCTTTTTGCTTCCATGTCGTACATTTCTACTTCATCGTAGTATGGATTATCTTTGTCACTGACATTCATTCTGAGGTATTTGTCTGTTGCGGCTAAAAATTTTTCAATCGGAGTTGAACCTGTGTTCTCGAAGTCTGGGTCCAATCCTATCCTTGACAACAACATCCTTGCGTTTGCGTTTGATCTGTGTGGTGTTTTGAACTCCATGTCATCTGGATATGTCATTGTCTTACCTTCAGGATCTTTTGGATCCTTGTAGTAGCCATAGAAGTCTGCACCCTCTTCCATTGACTCGTCCTTGATCAAATCATGTTGGTGTTTCTGTAGATCGGCCATGTTGTCAAATGTGCCTGTCAGTTTGCCGTGTCTGTAAGAGTAGAACTTGCCGTCCTTGTTCCTTGCGGCCAGTCCGTACTTGTTCATGCTTCTGGCTGTGTTGTCCTCAGCATCTGTTAAGTTTTTCATTGGCTTCATTACTGACAGATAGCCTTCTTGGTCACCATACATTTTTTTGAAAGTTTCTGGATCGTGATCTGCTATTGTTTTCATTATCCACTCTCTCGGAGCAGTGTCTGAATCATCGAGAAGTTGTGCTAACGATTTCAGCATCTGTTTGTCTAGCATTTCAGCGGCATCCTTCATCACTTCATAATCCATTGATTGTTTGCCTAACTCGTCAGCATATCTGTTGATTTGCCTCACTGCAAGTGTGGATCCTTCTGCTTTTTCAAATTCGTGGAATCTCATAGTATCCGTATTTATTAAGCACAGGCTTCACAGCGACAGTGCTTACATACCTCTATTTCATACTCTGCACCACCGTCTACAGGGTATTCATTTTGTTTGCGTTTACAAATATCTCCGCAATGGCTGTCGCAACCACAATTTAAGCACTTTACAATCCATTCCTTTAATAATTCAAGTGGTTTCATTATCTTTTGACCAGTGGTCCACCCATTAAATTTACGCCAGGCAAATTGTGTGCACCTTTGGCAGTGCCATCTGGATTTTTTGGTTGAATAATTTTTGGTAATCTAGGTGCCCTTGTACCTGATCTTCCTGGTGATCCTGTGTATGCCTTGTTGCCTCGGTCCTTACCTATGGCAATGTGAGGTGATGTCACAGTGGCTATGTTGCCGGCGCTTGTAGCACCTGCAGTGGCCTGTTCACGCATTATAACCTCATTGATTTTCATTACTTCTATTTATTAGTTTTCCATCTACGTAATACGTAAGAAATGTTTCGTTCATATAACAGTACAGTTCGTTAAGGAACTTACGGCTTACATTTTTTGGTTTTATTACTTTCATTCCTTCCCATTCTTCAAGATCAAAATCGTACCTAAAACTGGTGCCAAAACGTATTCCTCTAGATAGGAAATTTTTTTCTAATCTATTGTCATATAGTTCAGTTTCTGGATCATATACCAAGTCCTCAGTGTAAGGCCATTTCCAATCTTGCACTTTGCATCTGTCGTATATTCCTGACCGCCTGTGCCTTCTGCCAAGTACGTCTGGCTTTTCTGTGGCAACTAGATCAATATTCTCAAAATATTTTTTTGGCATAAGGAAAATCATATCAAATATTACCCAAGAAAATTTTGACATAAAACCATTTGTGTAGTTGTTGTCATCATTCAGAACCTCTATTGAAAGATGTTTGTTTAGATTACTATCATCTATTTCGTAGGTAAAAACTTTTTCACACATGGAAAGTTTCTTGCGATTGAAGTACCATTTTCCGTATTTGTTTACGTCCCCTTCGTACCATGGAGTTTTGCCCCATATATTTCTCCCCCACCCTTGCTCCCATTCGAGGTGACTACCAGTTCCTAAACTTCCTTTGCGTCCAATGTCTTCGGTCAGATCGAGCTCGTCTATGAGATGGTCATCTGCATATGTTCTGATTTTAAGAGGTTTCTTGTAGTGTTTGTATTCTAGTGCTAGTCCGAGAATGTACTTCATATAGAAGTAATTATTTTGATTTTTTACGCCCTGACTTCATGTTGGCACACCAGTGGTACATCTTTGCACGTTCTCCTGATGCCTTTTTCGCCTTGCTTCTTAATGATGTTACTGATCCCTTGCAACTGGCACCTGCACGTTTCACACGTCCTGGTCTGCTCTTGCCCTTCTTTTTGCCATCTGCGAAGTTCTCGTTGAATTCCTTCCAGTCTAACTTCAATTTCTTGACGTTCATGTACTGGCCACCAACTGGTACATCTTTTGTGGCGTTCTGTTTAGTTACTATGCCAACCCCTGCGGCCTCTTCACTAATAGGCATCTTGGCATCTGCGGCCGCTTGTTTAATTTGATCTACTTTTTCTTTGGCCCTTGGATCATTTTTGTTTTGTGCCCACCAACTGTCCATGTATTTTTGCCATGCCGCTTTACCCATTGTGTACAACGGTGTAAATGTTTCTCCAGGTCTACGTGGCTCTTTTAAATTTATCGATGTTATGATGTTTGGTTCTCTAGGATTGGGTTTTAATCCTGCCTTCCTGGCTTCTGGACTGTTATAGAGATAAGGCATCACTGCGTCTGCCTGTCTCAGAGCATTCCAATTTATTGCGCCTTCGTTCGCTCTATTGTTGCCTACATTCTTGAAACCAAATCTGTTGTTTGGGCCTGTTCCGGGTTTGTGTATGAGACCCATTGTGTCTGCCGTGTGTGGCATTATTACAAATTCTTTTATTTTCATTTCTTTACTCTATATGGATATGCCATCATGGAATGATATCCCATTCTTGATCTACCCTTTGCCTGTTTTTCGTATTTCTTTAGAAACTTGTTTACGTCATGATGGACGTACTTACGAACGTATTCTGTAATTTCTTTAATCTTCATTGATGTCTACTGATCCGTGCCTGCCGTCTTTTGCGGGATTACCTTGTTTCAAAATGTTTGCCCATGTGACCATGTTGATTGTGCAATTCTTCACTTGGTTAAGTGTGTCATCGTCTTGCGTGATCTCATCCATGCCCTGTGCTTTTGATTCTATGTTGCACTGCGGTGGTATAGTGAATCCAAAGTTGCTGGCCGCCGAATATAGGACTCCGTGTATGTGCTGGAATCCATCTCCGCCGCCTGATACAAGTGTTCCAAAAACTTTATTGTAGAAAGGTTGATGCTTGTTGTCTTTCGCCCAACTGTATATGACGTCTAGTCTTTCCAGCATTGCCTGTATGTGACAACTGTGATTACCCCACCAAATTGGTGTGGCAAATATTACACCATCCGCTTTGAACATTTTCATTATGTGTGGTTTCAATTCATCGTTGACATCTGAAGTAGAGCCTTCATAATCCAGATCTCTCATTGTTATCACTTCACACTCGTGGCCCATTTTCTCAAATGCCAACTGTGCCATCTTGCACACTGCGAATGTGTTTGACTCTGCGTCTGGTTTTAAACTGCCATTGAATATTAAAAATTTCATACTACCAAATATATATCCCCAAGTATGCAGATATGCCTATTACAATTAACCAAAATACTATATTATTCATTTATATTC